>Ga0265338_10000077_pt1 | contig 178033 bp, 136 predicted proteins | sample 42126metaG_FD_193579 | JGI IMG/M metagenome (GOLD analysis project Ga0265338, IMG submission 193579) | Rhizosphere microbial communities from Carex aquatilis grown in University of Washington, Seatle, WA, United States - 4-21-26 metaG | ecosystem: Host-associated > Plants > Roots >... | reverse complement strand
CGATTGATGTCGCTGTCGTTTTGCTTTCATTTGGTTGTCTGTTTTTCTACCGCCCGCGCGGGCGGTTGTCCATCAGACACCAAAAAGTCTTACTTAGCCACTGGTCCGAATTTCGGGGACAAGCTCATTGGTCGCTTCGCCATCGCTGGACAAACGTGAAACAAGGTCAATATTCAGTTCGGCTAAATTACGCATTAGTTCCGCAGTCTGAGGGGATTTTGGGTTCCCAAAGCCGTTAGCAAATTCACAAATAGCTTCAATGAATGGCCGTAAATTTTCCGCTTTAATCTCTTGGCGTACCGTTCGCAGAAGAGGGATCCACGTTCGAATCCAATCAGCTTCATATACGGATTTAAGCGTGCTTGAAACCAAGTGTTTGGCTTGTTCGGGCAAATCTATTCGGTTGATAGCAGCGACAAATGCATCGACTTCGTCGGGACGGGATACGTCTTCTCCGGATTCCAGCAAAAAATAAGCGTTAAAGAATCTTGAATTGCAAATCTTTCGAAGCCTGATTTCATCCGCCTCAGCAGATTCAGAAGTTTTAGGCTCTTTTGAGAATAGGGCCCAAAACAGTTCGCCTATTCCTTCAGAATCTTCGTTGGATTGTTCAATGACCTTGGTAATTTCCTCTATATTTTTCGTTCGTTTTTCTTTATCCGCAACCATTTCCACCATCCAGTCAGCTATAAAATCCTTAGCCGAACCGTTTTCAACAGGCTTTGAAGTTCCGTGGTGTCGAGCCGGTCCACATCATCAATTAAGACAAGAAATCGATCTCCTGTAGCCTCGATAGCCGATTCAATTTTGGCCTTCAAATTTTCGACTTCGTCCGAGCTGGCAAGCACGTTTGCAAGCGATTCAAAAAAAGGGAGGTCTTTAGTGACAGGCGAAATGATTGATAAATATCGCGAGACAGACTTCTTGAGATCAGGGAAAAAATAATTTTCATTAACCTTCTGAACAATGCTCGTAAGAACTGCCTCCGTTAGGCGGCCTGTATCACGAAACGCCCATGAATCGATTTCAATAATGTGGAACGATGACTTTAGAATATCAGAAACAGCTCTCACCACAGATGTTTTGCCGGAACCCCAAGCACCGACCAAGCCAAATACATGGCAATGGTTCGGTTCGCTTCTTTGGATTGCGGAGGAAAAAGCGGAAACGAAAGGCATACGACCGAATGCATCTGTTTGTTCAGTTAAATTTGCCAATGGTTCATCTGCTAGGGCGGAATCATTTTGAGTTTTGGATGCACAATGTTTGCGGCGCTTTCTTATCAATAAGAGACAGTGCATTGAACACGCGAAGAAAACGCAAATCGGCACAGCTAACGATGGAAATAACGAGCTGTGACTGGATAAGAGTTGGATAACCGTAGCTATGAAAGCTCCAAAACCAAAACCCACCACTATTGTGTCGCCGGAAATGGGTGTTTTATTATTATACCACCGTCCGAAATATGGTTTCAGGCCTAGCCATAGGAGCCCCATAATCCCGCAGAAAATGAGCAGGGCGGCAACTAGTACGTCCAAATCATTCAACAGTTTTATTGCATAAGATAAGAGTGTGTCCAGTAGTGAGCAAAAAAGTTGAATCCCAAAAAACACGAAGCCGCCAATCAACGAGACGATAAAAATGAGTTGAAAGGGTTGTCTTTGGTCTCGAATCTTCATGGTTCCTGTCGTGCCCAATATTACAGGTTGCAAGTGTTGACTCTAGCTTCGTTAGTCTTCTATTTTTCCGTTTACAGTCACGACAAAAGAAGACCCTCGCTTCGCTTTTTCCGCGTGTTTAATAATTTCCGGGAAACATTTGACGAATTTTTGCGCCTGGTCCCAAAACGGCATCTTTAGCCAACCGGGTTTTAAGAAGAATATGGTGTGGCCGGCTTGTTTCCAGGCTTCGATCTCGTGAGGGTTTTTACCAATCCGGATATCCGCAGTGATAATGATCCAGCCCTCGTCTTTAGCCAACCTGGTCATCCATTCTGAATCATCTGTATTGGCTTCGAACTTCTCCTTCAAATGAACCACTTGATGCTCTGGCGATACAAATGCGTTAAGCCCTCTGGCGATTTTTGCGGCAAGATTATTATCAAAGAAAAATTTCACGCTGCGAGCGAATGCTCATAATCAACCGCGTCGCGCACCGCTTGCGGGCTGATTTCATACCAGCGCGCGACCTCTTCCATTGAACCATTTGCTCTTACACTCTGGGCCAAAACTTGTGTGGCAATCCCCTCGCCAGAAATGGTTGGTTGACCAAAGTTTTTTCTTGGGTCGACAACAATATGATGATCAATACCCAACGGCCACCAACGTTCCAAAATTGTTCCCTCACGAAACTCGAGCTGTTTCAAAAAGGGTTTGATGATTTCCGCAAACACGTGCTGGTCGGTGGCAATTTCAAACAAGCTTTGTTCACCGGTTTCCCGATGGACCTCGATAAATACCTGTTGGCCATCCGTGACGAATTTCTGTGTGCAGAAAGGATGACTGACACCCGGATAGATTTGAGAGGCCTTTTCACGAACTTTGTGAATCATGGGCCAGGAAACTCCACGATCCAGAAATTCACCTACGAATTTAACCTCGATTAAATCGAGGAACCCCAAAGCAACCTTATTACTGATGGCTGGCAGTTGCGAAGGCCAAAGGGGGGCATAATCTTTTTTTCGAAGATTCGAATGGTACCCCTTTAACCAACGGCGAATGCGTTCCTTTGACACACCGGTGAGCTTCGAGGCCTCAGCCACTGTGTAAATTCCGACATTTAGGTATGTGACTTTTGAACCGGTCATGAAAGCTAACACAATAGACCCCAATCCATTCCCATTTGCAATACGGATAATTCCTTCCATCCAATACACACCAAGGTTCCGTCATTGCCCCGTCCCGCAAAGCAATTAAATCTCCAGTTTGTGAGTCTCTAACCACTTCACTTTTTCCGCTCATTTCAGCCCACAATTGACCTGAATTTAAGCTCGCAAAATATGGCGTTTTTGCTAATAATTTGCGCATAAATGGAACGCAAAACGACCAACAGCAAGCCGGTATGGCCGACGCTGGCCGGACGCTTGAATCAGCCGCACGCTACTCGCGCGGAGGCGGTGCGCCAGCTCCAGACCATGATTCCGATCACGCCACTCGCGCAAAGCGTGTTAAAATCGAGCAGCGGCGCCTCATCGAGTGGGCCAAAGAAGTCTCGTTGATCCAGTGATCCAGCGTATCACGCCGGATTTCGGTCAGTTTCTGCGTGAAGAGCCTTATACGATCAATTTGGTGCATTGACCTTAGCCGTGGAGTCGGTTCGTTCAACGGATGGTGATCTTTAAACCGGGTTTAACGGTGATGGGCGGATCAATGTGCTTCACGAATTGACGAGTGCCATCGGGGAAAATCTCATAGATGACGCCTTGTTCGGATTGAAGAACGCTTTGACCGGAGGCACGCACTTGCTCCCGGGCTGCCGCGAAGGCCGAACCCGAGAGGGCAGGAAACTTGTTTTCCAAATTTTGAATGTCCTGGTCTGACATAACGACTTCCATGGGAAGATTACCGCTTTGGACGGCTGAATGCAATCGTGTCGCGAAAAAGGGGTGAAGTTACCTCCATCGCTCCGTCCCCTTGCCCAGAGAATAAATATTTTTAACCATAAACATTGACAAATAAAAGTTTTTGAGGTATAGGGTGGGTAGTTCTTTGATAAAATATGTAAAAGGCTAGGGGCCATGGGCTATTGGCGATGGGGGCAAAGGGGATTCGCGATGCGAGTTTGAAGAGGAGGGATGAGGACCAAATCCGAGTGAATCCGACCACTTTTAGAGGGGTGATGGGGGATGCGGGATTCAAGATGCGGGATTCTGATTGAAAGCACCGCCTAAAGGCGGAACTCCATACGGGGGCGGCGCGCCCGGAGATCACGCCCTACCATTTTGGGGGAAGTTTCGAGTTTTTCGTTTCGGGTTTCGGGTTGGGAACGGCTCGTCGGTAGCCTCGCCTCACCGAAATCTGACCAGTTCCGACTGTTTAAAGATATTTTAAGAAAAAACTTAGGGGGGTGGGTAATGGCGGGGAAAGTTTTGGGCGGGACGCCCAAAACCACCCGCGAGACGCAGGTGCTACACGATGGTGGGGTGCGTCATACTGAATCTGACTGATTCCGACCAATGTGTGTTGGCTCCTTTGCTCCCGCTCAGTCGGCCTAACGGCCTTTGCCCCGCTGCGCAGGACAAATCCTTTTCGCCATTTGCCAAATGGCTCAAATCCCAAGCCCCACTAGTCAGTTGCCCCTATGTGATGTTCGCTTCGCGAATTGTGGTCAAACCACTTGGTGGGGGTGGGCGGCGCGGTCGGTGACGGTCATAGACGGCCGCTACAAAGTATTCGCGCTAATAATAGGTGGCCGGAAATGGGCGCATGGTCGCATGAGGCTATGATGATGATGACCCGCAAAATGGGAGTTTTAAATCGGTTCGGCAAACTCTATGCCTTGCCATCCAAGGTGCGGCGCACGGTTTCGGCGAGCTTCTGCGCCTGGAAGGGTTTGGTGAGAAAATTGAGGCCTTCCTTCAACGGAAAATCCTTGCCCACGATGTCCGCGCTGTAGCCGCTGGCATGGATCACCTTCAATTTCGGATTTTCACGCAAGAGTTGTGTGCTCAATTCCTTTCCGTTCATCCCGCCGGGCAGGATGAGGTCGGCCAGCAGCAGGTCGATCCGTTCGCGGTGTTGCTTCCAGAGGTCCAACGCCTCGGCCCCGTTTTTGGCGACGAGCACGCGATAGCCGAGTTCGGTCAGAAGTTTGCACAAGGATGGGCGTAGAAAATTATCATCTTCCACGAGCAGGATCGTCTCATCCCCGCTGCACAGTGCGGGCAGCAACGGTTGGCGGGATTCCAGCGCAGCAACGCTGCTCAGGCGGGGCAGATAGATGCGAAAGGTGGTGCCCTGGCCCACTTCGCTGTACACATTCACCCAACCGTGATGTTGCTGGACGATGCCAAAAAGCGTCGCCAGCCCCAGGCCCGTGCCTTTGCCGGCTTCCTTGGTGGTGAAGAAGGGCTCAAAGATCCGCGACAGGTTTTCCGCGGGAATGCCGCACCCGTTGTCGCTCACGCTCAGACACACGAACGAGCCGGCGCGCGCCTGCGCGGATTGCGCGCGGACCGTTTCATCAAACTCCACGGCGGACGTCTCAATGACCAACAACCCTCCCCTGGGCATGGCGTCGCGGGAGTTCACTGCCAGATTCATGAGCACCTGGTCCATCATGCTGGCATCTGCGTGGATGACCAATGGTTGCGTGGCGAACCGGAACTGCATCTGGACGTCTTCACCGAGGACGCGCCGCAGCATGCTCGTGATGTTGTTGATGGATTGGTTCAGGTCCAGGTCGCGCAACTGCAACGATTCTTTCCGGCTGAAGAGCAGCAATTGCCGCGTGAGGCCGGCACCGCGTTGGGTGGCGGCGGCGATGCCTTCCGCCGCTTCTAATTGCGGCGGCAAAAGCGGACCTTCATATCTCAGCAGGTCCGACTGCATTTGGATGACCGCCAGGATGTTGTTGAAATCATGCGCCACGCCGCCCGCCAGTGTGCCGATGCTCTCCATCTTTTGGGCCTGCCGGTACTGTTGTTCCAGTTTTTTGCGCTCCGTGAGGTCCAGCACAAAGCACACGCCCTCCTCCGCGCTGTCCTCAAAGGTGGCCGCCCCGATCAGGATGGGGACGCGCGAGCCGTCCTTGCGCACATACTCTTTTTCATAGGGCTTGCAGGTGCCCGTCGCGGCCAGCTCCTTCATGGCGCGCTGGTCGGCTTTCGCGTATTTCGGCGGCGTCATCGCCACCCAATCGATCGGGCCGCCCGCCAGGTCCGCGCGGCTGTAACCCATCAGGTTCAGGAACGCATCGTTCGCCTCCGTGATCTGCCCTTTCATGTTCCAAAAGATCACGCCTTGCGCATTGGAATCCACCAACCGGCGGAAACGTGCCTCCATTTTTTTGCGTTCTGTGATGTTTTCGTGCGACACCACGGCGCGCACCGGGCCGTCGCCATCAAATCGCGTGACCCCCAGCAAGAACCAGCGCTTTTCCTTCGGGCTATGGCAGGGATATTCCAGGGTGAACAGCTCGCTACTCCCCGCGATGACGGCGCGAATGCCGCTCATCGCTCGCGGCACTTCCCCGGCGAATTTCCCGGCAGCCGATTCGCAGACCTGCAGGTAGTTCGCGCCCACACCGCATTCGCTGCCCATGAAGTGGTTCTGGTCGGCAAAACGGTTCCACGCCGCGTTGACCGCGATGATCTTCCCTTGCTCATCCAGGATCGCGATATGCGCAGAGAGCGCATCGAGCGTGGATTGCAAAAACCGTCGCGATTCCCGCAACTCCTTTTCGGACCGTTTATGCTCGGTGACATCGCGGATGTTGCATTGGATCACCTTTTGGTCGCCGACCAGGTACACGTTGCTGACAAATTCCACGGCCATCTTGCGGCCATCCCGAGTTTCCAGGGGCACGTCTTCGTAGCGGATATAGCCGTCCTGTTGTAACTGCTGCAGTATTTTCCGGTTGGAGACGATGTCCTTGAACGGACTCAGTTCGCCGACGGTTTTGCCGACCATTTCGGCGTGCGAAAAGCCCAGCAGTTTGGTCAGGAACGGGTTCACGTCGTTGACGCGTCCCGTTTCGGCATCCAGGATGAGGATGCCATCCTGCGCGGCCTCGAACAGCCGCCGATAACTCAGCTCCGAGGTGCGCAACGCCTGCTCCGTGCGCGTCCCCACGTCAGCGATATTTTCAATTGGAGCACCGGTTTCCATGATTTTTCCCTTCCGGGCAGGCCTGCTAAAATTTTTTCAATCAACTTCCGACCGGTCGCCGGGACCGCGCACACCATAAGTCGCTCCCAGCACGTCCACGACTGTCTTTAACAATTCCGCTTTGGTGAAAGGCTTGGTGATAATCGCCGCCGGCTTCAGTGATGGGTCCCGTTCAAATTCGTCCTTGGGAATGGTTCCCGTGGCCATGATGACCGGCACAATCCGGCCGGCCTCGCGCAACTTCCGGATCAGCTCCACCCCTGTCACCTTCGGCATACTGTGATCGGTGATCAGGAGATTAAAACTCACGGCTGCCATTGCCCGCCACGCCGCCTCGCCATCCCCGGCCGTGGCCACGATATAGCCGAAGCGCGTCAACATATCGGTGAGGAGTTGCCGGATATCAGGATCATCATCCACCACCAGAATTAGATAGACCGGCGGCGGTTCATGATTCAACGATGCGGCTGTGGAATCCTCAACGTGCGCCTGGCACTGAGTTTTCATAATAAGGCACACTAACCCACAACCCATGCCAATTCATATCAGGTGTTCACCCCATAGCGGCGAAGCCGGTATTGAGGGGTGCCAAGTGAAAAGTTGGAAAACGGGGCATGGTTCGTGTTGCGTGGTGCGTCAAGAACTTGAGGGACCTCGCGAAGCGTCATGGAGTGCGCCTGCCCTCTGGCGCTTTTTCCCACCCATGCATGCAACCTTAGGCAACCGTGCAAATTCCAGCTGCGGTTTGCACGAGGACAATTTCCATTTCGCGGATCCTTCTTCCACGTTTCCCAATAAATACGGCGTCACCGCCCGGTTACAGCACGCGGCACATTTCATGCGATAGCGTCAAACTCCAAACCGACATCAACAACAACGACACATGAATAACTACAAAAATCCCAACTGGTGGACCGCCGACAACGATTCAGCCTGGGAACGCACCAAAGCCGCCTTCAAGCGCGATTGGGACCAGACCAAGCACGACCTCGGCGGCAAACAACCCGACACCGACCAACAAGCCACCGATACCGTCAAACAGGCGGCCGGCCACGAAACCATTCCGCCGCGCGGCCAGCCCACGTTTGATAAAGCCGAGCCCGCCTACCGTTTTGGATATGGCGCCCGCTCACATTACAGCAAGCGCCATTCGCATTGGGACAACAGCCTGGAATCTGAATTGAAGCACGAATGGGAAACGATCAATCCTGATCGCAAATGGAGTGACGACCGCGAATACGTCAAGAGCGCCTGGGATCACAAAGAGTCGAAGTAACCATTGGGTTGAAAGTTGCAGGGCGCAGGCTGCAGGTGTCTGGGGCAAAAATGTTCCCACTTGCGACCATGCGCCCATATCCGGCCACCTATTATTAGCGCGAATACTTTGTAGCGGCCGTCTATGACCGTCACCGACCGCGCCGCCCACCCCCACCAAGTGGTCGGACCACAATTCGCGAAGCGAACATCACATAGGGGCAACTGACTAGTGGGGCTTGGGATTTGAGCCATTTGGCAAATGGCGAAAAGGATTTGTCCTGCGCAGCGGGGCAAAGGCCGTTAGGCCGACTGAGCGGGAGCGAAGGAGCCAACACACATTGGTCGGAATCACCCGTAACGCGCGAAGCGTCTTGGTGCGCCTGCCCTCTGGAGCTTTTCCCCAACTTGCCAATTCTCACCCATACCCACCCACCTAAGAGTGGTCGGATTCAGTCGGAATCGGCCACCGCAGAGAACGCAAGCCGGGGGATTTTTTAGCACGATTAAGCACGAATCCCAAATTCTGCTAAATACATCGCCCATAGCCCTCGCCCATCGCCTTGATGTTTTACCGTCCGCTCTCCGCGCCGCCCGCGAAGAACTTAAGCGGAGATAGGTTTTAGCCTTTAGCCTTTAGCATTTGCAACCCGCGTTCCCTGAAGCCCCCATGGTCCTCCGCCGGGGATACAACGAGTTCTGGGGCTGCTCCCGATTCCCCCAATGCCAATATACCCTAAAGGTTTAAATCATTTGCCAACCCGGGCCGATTATAAAAGCAGACCTTATTTCAGTGGCAAGTTAGGGAAACATAGCGCTGGTTGTTCGCAGTCTCACACTACTTTCAAAATTGCTCCACCAGTCACAATTATAATTTTTAATGTTTTTTTGAAATAAGTCTTCTAACTCAACGTAATGATAAAGAATTTAGGTCGTTCAAAATTGTAGAAAGCCCGTGCCAAAAAAATCAAAATCATTATGAGCAACAAAAAGGCCGCCGCCAAAAAAAATCTCCCCAAAAAAGCCGCCGCGCCCGCATCAAAGCCCATCAAATCCCTGGCTCTTGCCGCCGAAACTGCCGCCGCGCCTCCGACCGGCGGTTTTCCACCCACACTGCCTTTCATGATCAAATTCTGTACGGACGCCGAACACCGCGCTGTCGCTGACGACGAAATCCTGAGCAGCCTCTACAACGTCGGCAATCCCGTTGATTTTCCCGACGGCAATCTTTTCCTGAATGGCAAAATCAACGCCACCTATCATATCCCTGCCGGAGTGGCGCATTACTCCGGTGGCCGGCCTAATCTGGACCTCTCCGTTCGTGGTGCCGCAGTTGATATCCAAAATGATCTCGCAAAAAAGGGCATCACGGTACCACTGGAGTGATGCTCGAAATAACCCCGCCCCATGAAAATTCAATTCCTATTCCGGTGCCTCGCCACCTTCGCGCTTTGTCTCCCGCTTTTCTCTCGCGGCGCCAATGCTGATAATCGAACTTTCACACTTGATCAAGTCGTCGGCATCCTGTCCTTTCAACAACCTGCGGATAAAACCAATTCCCCTGACGCCATCAAGACCAATATCCTTTCCTTTTTTCCCAAGCACCTAACCAACGAACCCTTCACCATCGCTCAGGTAAAACAGTTGCAGCATGATTTCCCGACCTTATATCCCGTTAAGCAGGAAGAGTCATCGACACCCAAATCAGAGCCCTTTTTGGGCTTGAAGATCCGGCAGGATTACAATGATGTCGTTCAGGCAGAAGACCCGACCGTCGGAGCTCCCAAAAAAGGTCGCAATCAATTGACCGGAGCCGCGTTCAGTTTCTCGCGCGACTTTCTGGCTCATGCGGACACCTGGTCGGTCCAAGGATCTCTCATTCGCCCATTCATCCTCTATGATCATACGGAGAATAAAGATACCAATGGTATCGTTTTCTCAGATCCTCCCAAAGTGCGAGCCATCTATCTCATCCCTAGCATTTCCCTGTATAAGATTGACTCCAAAACCGCTCCCAAGACTGACGTCGATGATTTGACCTTTCGCCTTGGGCTCAGTGTGCGCTCGGACTGGGTCAAGGAATGCCTCATCTCGGAATTTGAAGCCCGCATCTATGCCGCGTACGACACTGATACCAGCTTCAAAGCTTCCACCGTCGCCGGGCAGTTCGATCTTGAGCCAAGATTTAGTGGAAATTCCGGTGCGACCAGGTCTGCCATCGGTTTCCAAAGAAGCCTCGTTCCTTACACCGGCGGAGACGATAAGACCAATACCAGCCAATTTGTTTACACGTTGCGGATGTATGGCCACGGCGAATTTGGTCGCGTCAACGCCGCCGGCGGAAATACCAGCGTCCAGACCGGAGATTTCTTCCGTTTCGGCCCCGTGATGAAATTAGAATTTCAACCCTGCTTCCTCGCCCGCCTCCTGCGCCTTGATCCACAGGCATTGACCTTCCAAGCCTCCTACAGTTACCTCGCGCGCGTCAACGGCATCGATCCAGGCCACGATTCCTACTACACCGCCGGCCTCGACTGGTCCCTTATCAAGGGCGACGCTCAGGCCCAGAAAATTTCCCTGAAAATCCTTTATGAAAACGGCGGCCTCGACCTCACCAAAGCCGTCGTCGACAGATTCACCATCGGCCTCGGCGTCACTTTTTAGCATCGGTCAAGGCGTCGCAATGTTAAAGGTTCTCAGTCCCAATTCATCGGGATTGGAAGCTTGTAAACGGGTCTAAACGGGTCATAAACGTAAACGGGTCAGTCCCGGGGTCAGTCCCGAGTATTTATACAAAAGGGTATCAGCTCTGGACGATCAAACCTCCAGCTTCCGCGTGCTAAGCCACTTCACTTTGTCGGGATCCCGGTGATCGAAGAAGTTGCTGGTCCGGGTATCCAGCGTTTTGATGGCGGCCAGGTCTTCCGCGCTCTAAAGGGGGCCCGGGTATTGACACAAAGCGGCATCAATTCGGGCAGTCAAGCGCTCAAGGGGTTCAAGAATGAAATAGCCAGAACGCAGGGGCTGGTGGTAAGGTCAGGCAAGTCCGTGCGGCGGTTCGCGCGCAAACTCGACAATCGTCAGGAAGAGCAAGGCAGTCGGCCGGACACGGTGCCCTAAAATGGATGGGTGCCAAACTTCCTGCGTTCGCGGGCGTTGCTCGCAGTCCTCCTATACTATGGCGAAAATAAAATCCCAACCGGGACCCCGGCAGAAAAAAGGCGCCAAAGTCGCTCGCGAGAAATCAAGCGCCGCGCTGGCCAGCCTGGCCTTTCCCATCATCGGCATCGGCACGTCGGCCGGCGGGCTGGAAGCCCTGGAACATTTCCTGAGTCATGTGCCCAGGAACAGTGGGATGGCTTTTGTGATCGTGCAGCACCTGGACCCGACGCGCAAAGGCATCATGCCCGAACTGCTCCAACGCATCACCGGCATGAAAGTGATCCAGGTGAAGGACCGCACGCTGGTGCAACCGAACAGCGTCTATGTGATCCCGCCCAACAAGGACATGTCCATCCTGCACGGAGTGCTACATCTGCTCGAACCAGCCTCGCCGCGCGGATTGCGCCTGCCGATCGATTTCTTTCTCCGCTCCCTGGCGCAAGACCAGCAGGAACACAGCATCGGCGTGATCCTCTCCGGCATGGGTTCCGACGGCACGCTGGGGCTGCGGGCCATCAAAGAAAAGGGGGGCGTGGTATTGGTTCAGGATCCCGCCACCGCCAAATTCGATGGGATGCCGCGCAGTGCGATTGATTCGGGCCTGGCAGATATCGTGGCACCCGTGGATGATCTGCCTGGCAGGATAATCGCGTATCTGCACCGAACTCCCCTGGCGCATACCTCCGAAACGGCCCTGGCCGAAAAGACGCAGAACGCCCTGGACAAGGCGATCATCCTGCTGCGCACGCACACCGGCCATGACTTTTCCCTTTACAAGAAAAACACGTTCTATCGCCGGATCGAGCGTCGCATGGGCATCCATCAGATCGGGAAGATCGCTGACTACGTGCGGTATCTGCAGGAGAACTCCCAGGAACTGGATCTGTTGTTCAAGGAATTGTTGATCGGGGTCACGAGTTTCTTCCGTGATACCGGCGTATGGGAGGAGTTACGCAAAAAAATCCTGCCAGCACTCATTGCCAGCCGGCCGGACGGCCATGTGATAAGAGCCTGGGTGCCGGGCTGCTCCACCGGGGAGGAGGCTTATTCCCTGGCCATGGTGTTCAAAGAGGTAAAGGAAAAGCTCAAGCCGAGGAAGAAAGTCACGCTGCAGGTTTTTGCGACGGATCTGGACAAGGATGCCATCAGCAAGGCCCGCCAGGGTCTTTATCCGGAAAACATCTGTGCGGATGTGAGCCCGCAATATTTAAGCCGGTTCTTTACCAAGGATGAACATGGTTGCCGGGTGACTGCGGAGATCCGGGCAATGGTGACCTTCGCCCCGCAAAGCATCATCATGGATCCACCTTTTACCAAGCTGGATATTTTAAGCTGCCGCAACCTGTTGATCTATCTGGCGACCGAGATGCAGAAGAAACTCATTCCGCTGTTTCACTATAGTCTGACGCCCGGCGGCATCCTGTTGCTCGGCAGTGCCGAAACGGTCGGGACTTTCACCGACCTGTTCACGCCCCTCAACAATAAATTGCGGATCTTTCGACGGACCGATTCCGCTTTGCGGTCCGAACCCATCGACTTTCCCTCTTCCTTTGCGGCTCCGTTGCCCAACGGCACTGAGACCCGGCCTGTGCCAAAACCGCCGCCCAGTCTCCAGTCGGTGGCGGATCAACTGGTCCTGGTGCATTACGCGCCACCCGCGTTGCTCGTGGATGACAAGGGCAACATCCTCTACGTCAGTGGCCGGACGGGCAAATACCTGGAACCCGCTGCAGGCAAAGCCAACTGGAATATTTTTGCCATGGCCCGCGAAGGTCTGCGCTACGAACTTGGCAACGCGTTCCACCGGGCGCTCGAGGAGAAAGCTTCCATTAAGGTCCGCGGCATCAAAGTCGGCACCAACGGCGGACAGCAGTTCGTGGATTTCACTATCCAGCGACTTGAGGAACCTGAGTCATTGCGGGGGTTGGTCATGATCGTCTTTACCGACGCGGCCGCCCCGCCGGAAACCAGCGCACCCAACCGGCCTGGGAAGGTTGGCAAGGCTCCGGCCAGCAGAGCCAGACTGGAGGAACTCCGGCGGAAATACGAGCAAGCCCGCCTGGAGGCGCAAACCACCCGCGAAGAGATGCAGACTTCGCAGGAAGAACTCCGCTCCACCAATGAGGAGCAGCAATCCACGAATGAAGAACTGCAGTCCACCAACGAGGAACTCACGACCTCCAAAGAGGAAATGCAATCCCTGAACGAGGAGCTTCAGACCGTCAATAACGAGTTGCAGGCCAAGGTGGACGAGTTGTCGCGGTCCAACAACGACATGAAGAACCTCCTCAACAGCACGGATATCGCTACGCTGTTTCTGGATAAAAATCTCAATGTCCGGAGGTTCACCACCCAGGCGACGAAAATCATCAAGCTGATCCCCGGCGATGTGGGCCGGCCGATCACCGATCTGGCTTCCGACCTGCTCTATCCGGAGCTGATCACCGATGCGCGCGAGGTGTTGCGGAAGCTGGGCTTTGCGGAAAAGCCGATCCATACCGGCGACGGACGCTGGTTCACGGTGCGCATCATGCCGTACCGGACGCTCGATGACCGCATTGACGGTGTGGTGATCACCTTCGCGGATATCACCGTGGCCAAGAACCTGGAAGCGCAGTTGCGGGAAAAGCACGCCGCCCTCGAAAGGCACGTTGCAGGTCAATCCAATAAGCCGGCCACAGACAGGAAGCGAATGTCGTCGGAGGCCATCGGTCAGGGGACCAAAGACGACCGAAAGCTGCGGCGATCCCGCGACCCATGAAAACGGCCAACCGGCATACGAAGCGGCCTTCCACAGGCAAAGCTGCCGACCTGCGGGATTTCAACTGCAAGCAGGCAGATCGCCCGCTGATGCGCCGGCTTTACCGCCGCGCCCAGGCCCAATTGCGGAAGCAGCAACAGAACCAGAAATCCCCGGGCACAGACCCGGAATCAGAGATCGACACCCGGCGGTTGCTCCACGAATTGCAGGTCCACCATATCGAACTGGAAATACAGAATGGTGAACTCGAGGAGGCCAGGAACAAGATGGAAGTGTTGCTGGCGGATTATACCGACCTGTACGATTTCGCCCCGGTCGGCTATATGTCTCTGGACGGACAAGGGCAGATCCTCAAGGTGAATCTCACGGGCGCCGCCCTGCTCGGCGTGGGTCGTGCGCGTCTTCTCCATCGGCCCCTCCTGTCTTATGTAGTGCCCGCGGACCGGCGCGGGTTTCTTGACTTCCTTAAGCAAGTCTTTGCCGGGTCAGCCAAGCAGGTCTGCGAAGCGAACTTATTGAGAGAGGGCGGCGCTGCCTTCTGCGCCAATGTCCATGGTGCTCTCGCCGGCTCTGCCAGCGGGCCGCAGAAATGGTGCCGCGTGGTGTTCTCCGACATCACCGCGCTCAAGTTGTCCGAGGAGGCGCAACGCCGCGTCGAGGCGCTGGCGGATGCGAACAATGATCTGCGACAGGAGATCGCCCGCCGTCAGGCAGTGGAAAAATCCCTGAAGAAAAGCGAGCAGCATCAAGGTCAGCTATTGGAGCGGTCGCACATCATGCAAGAACAGTTGCGCCATCTCTCCCGGCTGATCCTGCAGGCGCAGGAAGAAGAGCGAAAACGCATCAGCCTCGAATTGCATGATGTCATCGCCCAGACGTTGACGGGCATAAACATCCAGTTGGCGGCCCTGGCGAAGCGAACCCGGCTTAACCCTGATGAATTCGATCGCAGCATCGCCCAGACCCAACGCCTGGTGGAAAAATCCGTGGACGTGGTGCATCAATTCTCGCGCGATTTGCGTCCCGCCGTGCTGGATGATCTCGGACTGATTCCCGCCTTGCACAGCTTCATGAAAAACTTTACCGCGCAGACCGGCGTCCGCACGCATCTGACCGTGTTTGCGGGAGTCGAACATCTGGACACGGCCGGGCGCACGGTGCTTTTTCGCGTCGCCCAGGAAGCCTTGACGAATGTCGCCCGACACGCACAGGCCAGCAACGTGGAAGTGAGCATTCACAAGTTGCCGGACTGCATTTGCATGAAGATCAAAGACGACGGGAAATCCTTTCAAGCGCAACGCCAGCTGAAAGCCCGGGGCAGCAAACGCCTGGGTTTACTCGGCATGCGGGAACGTTTGGAAATGATTGGCGGCCATTTTGATGTCGAGTCCGCTCTCGGAAAGGGCACCACCATCCAGGCAAAGATTCCCATCGGCAATCCAGTGCTCCGGTGACCAGCAACCGCTGCGGCGTAAACGAGTCACCTATTATGATTGTCTAGTTGTCTAAACATCCAGTTTTCGCGTCCCTAACCACCTCACTTTTTCCGGATCGCGATGATCAAAGAAGCTGCTCGTCCGGGTATCCAAGGTTTTGATGGCGGCCAGGTCTTCGGCGCTTAATTCAAAATCCAGCACGGCGAGATTTTCCTGCATCCGCTCTTTGCGCGTGGATTTTGCAAGAACCACAATCCCCCGTTGTAAGACCCAGCGGAGAATGACTTGGGCCACGCTTTTCTTGTATTTGGCCGCGATGTCCAGCAGCAGCTCATTCTTAAAGATATTGTTCCGGCCTTCGGCGAACGGCGCCCAGGCCTCGGTCTGCACGTGGTTTTCCTGCAAAAACGTTTGCGCCTCGATCTGTTGCTGGAACGGATTCACTTCGATCTGGTTTATCGCCGGCTTTATTTTGTTATGGATCATCAGGTCCATCAGCCGGTCGGGCTGAAAGTTTGAGACGCCGATGGCCCGGACCTTGCCCTGCTCATACAACTCTTCCATCGCGCGCCATTCGCCATAAACATCGCCAAAGGGTTGATGGATCAGGTACAGGTCGACGTGATCCAATTGCAACCGTTTTAGGGAATTTTCGAAAGCCTTCTTTGTGCCCTCGTAACCGTTTCGCTGGATCCAGAGTTTGGTGGTGATGAACAATTTTTCGCGCGCCACCCCGCATCGTTTGATGCCCCGGCCGACGGCCTCTTCATTCAGGTAAGAAGCCGCAGTGTCGATATGCCGATACCCGGTTTCGATGGCGTCCACCACGCTCCTTTCACACTCGGCCGCATCCGCTATCTGGAAAACACCGAACCCCAGCACCGGTATTTCCACGCCGTTATTTAATTTCACAGATTGCATAGCGTGAATGTTACATCGTTCATTTTTTCGCGCTACTCCGTTTACTCCTGTTAAACCTTCCGTCCCGCAATTCGTGGCATTGGTCTCTCGACCCTCGACCCTCGGCCATGGGCTTATGACATCCGTCGTACCCGGAATTTCCAGTTGCACTGCGGTCATCATTACCGGAATCTGGCGCCAGTTCTTCGGGCTGTTCTTAATGATTTATGAAAATCAACCGGCGTGAATTCATCGGCAAATCAGCTATCGGCATGGGCGGCGTTCTCCTGGGCTCCCAACTGACCGCGCTCGCGAACGCAACGGATTCCACCGTCGGCGCGGTGGTGGTGCCGAACACATTTGATCCGTACCAGATAGTGACGCTCGGCAAAACGCCGTTGAAGGTCAGCCGCGTTTGCCTGGGCACGGGGATGAATGGCTGGAAGCGGCAATCCAACCAGACCCGTCTGGGTCGCGAACGCTTTCAAGGATTGCTCGCATCCGCTTACGAGCGTGGCGTGCGGATGTTTGACCTGGCCGATTCCTACGGTTCGCACCCGTACCTGGTGCCCGCGCTCAAGGGTGTGCCGCGCGAAAATTTTAACATCGTCACGAAAATCTGGTGGGACAAAGGCGCATTGCCGGAAAAGGACCGGCCGGATGCGGACATCGTAGTCGCCCGTTTTCTCAAGGAGATCCAGACGGATTATCTCGACCTGGTATTGCTGCATTGCGTGACGTCGGCGAAATGGCCGGAGGAATTGCGCCGGCAGATGGATATTTTATCAAAGCTCAAAGAGCGCGGGCAGATCCGCGCACTCGGCGTCTCGTGTCATTCACTGGGCGCGCTGGAAGCCGCCGCGGTCGAGCCGTGGGTGGAGTCCGTGCATGCGCGCATCAATCCCACCGGCGCTTCGATGGACGGCACCCCGGACGCGGTGGTGCCCGTGTTGCGCAAGATCCACGCCGCCGGCAAAGGCGTGGTGGGGATGAAAATCATCGGCGCCGGGACATATCGCAACGACGATGCCTTGCGCAATGCCTCGGTAAAATTTGTCCTCGGCCTCGGCTGCGTGGATGTGCTGAACGTGGGTTTTGAAAGTTTGACCGAGATCGATGATTTTGCGGCGAGGGTGCGGAATGTGCCGTTGCCGGCGAACCTAGCGTGATCAGAAGCAACGGTGCAGGTTCAGAACATAGGTAACATATTAGGTTCAGAACCTGCACCCTGGTTCAAGGTCGAACGTGAGGGTCAACGTGGTTCGCCATTTGGATCTTAGGGTTTGGAGTTTTCCTCAAATCATTGTCCTCTTTCGAGACGCAACCCGCTGTATTCCAGATACTAATGCCTATCATTGCTTTTACAGATGTTTTAACACTGTCACTGGGCTGTCACCCAAGCGCCATAACCAAGTCCGACCTTGCACCATATGCAGATAAGCCTTGTGGACCCGCACTTGCAGGTAGATTTCGATCCCGGCGCGCGAAACGTGGAAAATACCAACCTGGAAACGTTGGTGCAGCATCGTGAGTTCGTGCTGGCGGATGCCAAATTGGGAGACGTTTACCGCGCTTTCCAGGCACATGAACGGGATTATTGCGCTGTCCTTGAGCGAGGCTCGTTGATCGGCGTTTGCTCACGCACTCACGTGGGTTTTCTGATGGCCCATCGCTACGGCTTTTCACTGTACAGTCAGCAGCCGGTGAGGGAACACATGGTCGAAGCGCCGCTCTCCATCAAACTGGGGTCGCCGGTGCGGGAAGTTTTGGAACAGGCGCTGGGCCGGGGAGGAAAACGCTTTAACGACGATGTCGTGTTGCTGGGGCAGGAAGACGAATATCTGGGGATGATTCCTGTCCCCGCGCTGGTGCGTTTGCAATCCGCCCTGGTGGCGGAAAAATTCCAGGCCCAGGAGATCCTGCACCGGCGGGTGAGCGCGCTATCACGCCAGGCCGGCATGGCGGAGGTCGCCACGGGCGTCCTGCACAATGTCGGCAACGTGTTGAACAGCGTGAATGTTTCGGCCAGCGTCGTGTGCGACCTGGTGCGGAAATCAAAATTATCGACGCTGGAAAAAGTGACGGAATTGATCGGGGAACGCCGGGCGACCCTGGGAGATTACCTGCAAAACGACGCGCGCGGAAAATTGATCCCTGATTTGCTGCTGCAATTGACCATCCATTTGCGCGGGGAACAGAAGGAAGCGGTGCAGGAATTGGAATTGCTCGTCAAGCATATCCATCACATCGCCAATATCGTGGCGATGCAACAGAGCTACGCCAAGGTGTCGGGCATCATCGAACCGGTGCAGCCAAACGAGCTGGTGGACGACGCGGCGAAGATAAATGCCGAAGCATTTGAGCGGCATAATGTCAGCCTCATCCGCGAATTTGAGCCGGTGCCGCGCGTGGCGGTGGACCGGCACAAGACGTTGCAGATCCTGACCAATCTCTTTCAAAACGCGAAGCAGGCCCTGGGTCAATTGCACGAACAGGAACGCCGGTTGATCGTATCGATCAAACACGCTGGCGCAGACCGCATCAAGATTGCGGTGCGGGATAACGGTGTGGGCATCGCGCCGGAAAACCTGCACAAGATTTTTGGGCATGGTTTTACCACCAAGCGGGACGGTCATGGATTTGGCCTCCACAGCGCTGCGCTGGCGGCCCGCGAGATGGGCGGCTCGTTGCACGCGCACAGTGAGGGATTGGGATTGGGCGCGGAATTCACCCTGGAATTGCCCGCAGAAAAAACGAGGCGAACCGATGGATAATATACCGCCAGCCGGAAACCGCCGGGTTTTGGTCATCGACGATAATCCCGCCATCCATGAGGATTTCAAAAAAATTCTCACGAAACGTAGCGCGCCGGATTCAGCGCTGGAAAATCTGGAGGCGGCGTTCCTGGCAGATAATGCGGCAGTGAACAAACGCGCGGTGTTCGAGATGGATTCCGCCTTCCAGGGCCAGGAGGGTGCCGCCAAACACAAGCAGGCCCAAGCGGAAGGCCGGCCTTATGCCCTAGCGTTTGTGGATATGCGGATGCCGCCGGGTTGGGACGGCGTGGAAACTATCAAAGAACTCTGGAAACAGGACGCCCGATTGCAGGTGGTCATCTGCACGGCCTATTCAGACCATTCGTGGGATGAGATCATCGATGAACTCGGCAACCGCCAAAACCTCGTGGTGCTTAAAAAACCTTTTGAAAACGTAGAGGTGCTGCAATTGGCCGAGATGCTCTCAGAAAAATGGAGTTTGACTGACAAGCCCTTGCCAGAAGCCGCCGGACTCATCAGTAAGCAAAGCCGATTGTGAACCCCGCATAGCCTTTCACCCTCCGGATCACTCCCCCTCCGCCAGCCTTCAGCAGTTAACCTTTAGCCTTCCTTCCCCAACCAATCACACATCACAAGTCACTAATCACTGGTACAGAAACCTCATCCACGTATCCCCATGCTTCAGTACCTTCTTTTCCTGCCACGTTTCCGGAAGACTCAACGTATCGCGTTTCGTGTGACCGAGGATGAACAGGCCTTGCGGGGCGAGGAGTTTCGGCAGATTGGCGTCATCCAGAAGTTGTTGCGCAAAGGAGGTGGAACGGCGGTTGACGTTTTTCTCGCCATAAGGCGGGTCGGCGAGGATGAGATCAAATTTCTCCCCCGCTTCGGCCAGTTGATGCATCACTGGAAAAACATCCTGCGTACGGACGCTAAGCACGCTCTCGGGAAAACCGGCAGCGAGGACGTTTTGGCGCAACACATCGGCGTGGCGCGAGGATTTCTCCACACACAATGCGGACGCCGCGCCGCGACTGAGGCATTCCAGACTCAGCGCGCCGGTGCCGGCAAAGAGTTCCAGGACGCGCGCATCCATGACACGGGCACCGAGGCTGTTGAAGATAGCCTGCTTGACGAGGTCGGGCGTGGGCCGCACGCCGAGCCCCTTGGGCACCTTGAGGATACGTCCGCCTGCATGGCCACCGGTGATGCGCATGGTGCGAGCATAAACCCGCCGCACACTCGCTTAAAGCAAATTGAACGGCAACGAATTGTCTTCGACCTCAGGTGTGGCGGGTGGTGGTGGAACTTCTTGAACGAGCGCAACGCGTGTAGCGGGGCGTCGCGGTACGGCAATGCGAACACGTGGCGCGGGCAGCAATTTGATCTCAGGAACCGGACGACCTTCAAGCAATGCGCGCATGCGGGCGATGATGTCGTGCGTGGCAATGATTTCTTCTGCAGTGATGCGCGCGGCGAGCGGCGCAAGGTATCTGGCTTCGTGTTGCATGGCTGATTGCAGGCGCGCGTGACCGGCGCCCATGAGAGCGACGAGGCGGGAACGTTTGTGCGCAGGATTGTCAGTGAGCCTCACGCAACGGGTGGCGACAAGTTTGTTGACGAGCATCTGGATATTCTGGCGCGACGTGGCGTGCAAACGGGCGAGCTGCGGCACGGTCTGAGGCCCGAGCGCGGCGAGCGTGCCGAGAATAACTTTGCCACCGGGCGGGAGTTTGCGATCGCGGGCTGTGCGATCCTGTTTCTTCAGGCGATTGGCGAGGGCGGCGATGCCACACAGCAAAACCTCGAGACCATCCGGATGTCGGTGCGCTGCCATTGACAAATAATTGTCATATTGACATTTATTTGTCAATACATTGCCGTTTTTTAGCCATAAAACGGACTAATTGGCGATAATTGCGAGCGTTTTTTGAGATTAAACTAAAGCCCCATCTGCCGGTTCTGCGACGCCGAATCACGCGCGCCCCAGCGGCGGGCAATCTTCCCATCGCGCATCTGGAACCATTCCATCGCGACGATTTCGTAGGGCTTGCCAGTGACTCCTCCGCCGCGAAACGACCCCACGGACTTCCCACGCTCGAGGTAACGCACCGCGACGGTGTCGCCCTCGGCGACAGTCTCCTCGATGCTGAGTTCGATGGCGAAGGCTTCATGCAGCTCGCGCCAGATAGGAATGATCTTCTCGATCTCGCCCCAGCCGAGCACGCCCTGGATGACGGCATCGTGGGTAAAAAGTTTTCGCAAGGCGTCCGAGTCTCCTTGGTTGAAGGCGGCGACGTATTGGGTGATGACTTTCTTGTTCGTCCCGGTCGTATTCATGGTCCTAAAAATTAAAATGAAACGGATAATTTTTGCACGCGCTAAAGTGAACGCCAGCGGACGATTACGAATTCCATCGTGCAAAATGAAGACATTGTCATGGTTGTTTATGATGCGCGTTCTTGACGCTGTCGGTTTCCATCATAAGATGGCGGGAACAAGTGATGTTTCACCGGGACAAAAACATTTGGGGAGGACTGCTGGCTTTCATTCTGGGCCTTTTCGCAGTTGCGTCCGCGTTTGCGGAATCCGGTGATGGACGCAGTTATGGCCCACTTTACGATAAATTCGACCTCACGCTCACGCCCGGCCAGCGTACTGAGATAGCCGGCCCGGTCTTTTATTCGCAGAAAACGGAGGACTCGACCACGTGGGCCCTCCCGCCGTTTTATGCCCACGTTAAAGATTCGGGCACTGATTCCGAGGAGTGGGATTTCCTTTATCCGGTGATGACGTATGACCGATTTGGCACAGAACATCGCTGGCAGTTCTTCCAGATCTTCAACATCTCCGGCGGCATGTCCACCCGCTCCGGCGAGGATGAGACCAAAAAGCGTTACGAAGTCTTCCCTTTCTATTTCCACCAGAGCTCGACGATTCCCACGAACGTATATACCGCCGTCATCCCGTTCTACGGCCATCTGCAGAACAAATTGTTCCGCGACGAAATTTATTTCATCATGATGCCCATCTACGTGCAGACCCGCAAAGCGGATGTCTACACGTACAATTATTTTTTCCCCTTCTTCGACGTTCGCTACGGCAACGCCCTGCATGGCTGGCAACTCTGGCCGCTCGTGGGACACGAACACAAGGACGTCACCTTGCAGACCAACAGTTTCAGCGAAGTCTCGACCAATGGCGGCCACGAAAAACTCTTCGTGCTCTGGCCATTCTTTCACCAGCAAACGCTCGGCATCGGCACGGTGAACCGGTCATTTGAACAGGCGTTGCTGCCGTTATATTACCTCATGCGGTCACCGTTGCGCGACCAGACCACGGTCATCTGGCCGTTCTTCAGTTTCATCAATGACCGCGAGAAAAAATATCGTGAATGGCAACTGCCGTTTCCGTTCGTTGATTTTGCGCGCGGCTCAAAGACCACCGACCGCATCCTGCCGCTGTTCAGCCGTTCGCACAACGCCACGCTTGAGGCTGATGATTACCTCTGGCCGCTCTACAAGTACAACCGCGTGCATTCCGGGGCGCTCGATCGCGAACGCACGCGCATCGCGCTTTACCTCTACTCCGATGTGCGTGAGAAAAATCTCGAGACCGGCCAGATGCTGCATCGCGTGGATTTCTTCCCGTTCTTCACGTGGCGCAAAGATTTCAATGGCAACTCGCGGTTGCAGATGCTTTCCATCCTCGATCCTATCCTGCCTAACAACAAGAGCATAGAGCGCGACTGGGACCCGGTGTATGCCTTCTGGCGGCAGGAGAAGAATCCCCGCACGGGCGCCAGCAGCCAGTCGCTGTTCTGGAACCTGTACCGGCGCGAGAAAACCCCGGTCTCGAAAAAATGCTCGCTCCTTTTCGGGCTTTTTCAGTATCAATCAGATGGGGATGGCAGGCGGATGCGTCTATTTTTCATTCCGGTCATGAAAACGCTCCCTCATGTCTCCCAACCAACGCCCTGATTTATGTTTCAAAACGTAGGCGAAATGATGGTTTTGTTCTGGCGCACGCTGCTCGCGCTGCCGCGGGCCTGGCGTGAACGCCAGAAGGTGTTCGAGCAGTTCTTTGAGATCGGCAACGCCAGCCTGTTGATGGTGTGCATTCTGTCTTTGTTCATCGGCGCAGTCATCGCCTTGCAGACCGGTCCCGTGCTCGTGCGCAATAGCCTCTCCAGCGCTGTGGGTGGCATTGTGGGCATCTCCATCTGCCGCGAACTCGCGCCCGTGATGATGGCCATCCTCATCGCTGGCCGCATTGGCTCGGCCATGGCGGCGGAAATCGGCTCGATGCGCGTTTATCAGGAGATCGATGCGCTCCAGACCATGAACATCAACCCGCTGTATTACCTGGTGCTGCCGCGCATCCTGGCGATTGCAGTGGCGGTTCCCCTGCTGGTGATCTTTTCCATATTGCTTGGCTGGCTGGGTGGTTCTTTTGTCGCTGCCATCAACAACCAGATCGGCATCTCGTTCGACGCGTTTTTTGCGAACCTGCGCAATGTCGTTGAAATAAAAGACGTCGTGAACGGTTTGCTCAAGAGCTTTGTTTTTGCACTCATCATCGGGACCGTTTCGTGTCATCAAGGGCTCGTCACGCGCGGTGGCCCGCGCGGCATCGGCCGGTCCGTCACCAAGGCGGTCGTCAACTCCATCGTGCTGATCGTCGTCTCCGATTATCTGCTCACGCGCATCCTGCTTATTGTGCTCAATGACCAACGATAATACATCCGCCGACAACCATTCCGCCGTGAGCGTGCAGGTACACGCCCTCAGCAAAAGCTTTGGCAAGCAGGAGGTTCTCAAGAACCTCGAATTCGAGGTCAAGGCCGGCGAACTATTCGTCATCATGGGCCCCAGCGGCAGCGGCAAAAGCGTGCTCCTCCGCGAAATTATCGGCCTCGAGCCGCCGGACGAAGGCGAAATCCTGGTCAACGGTGAATCCATCTATGCGCCTGATGTGCTCGACAAATATCGCATGGCCATGGTTTTCCAATCCGGCGCTCTGCTGAATTCGCTCACGGTCGGTGAGAATGTCGGTCTTTATCTTTCAGAGCATCGCCTCAAACCGCAGGCCGAGATTGACAAAATCGTCGCTGCCGCACTCGACAGCGTCGGGCTCAAGGATACGCAGGACAAGATGCCCGCCGAGCTTTCCGGCGGTATGAAAAAACGCGCCGCCATCGCCCGCGCCCTCGTCGTGGAACCCCAGCTCATCCTGTACGATGAACCGACCAGCGAGCTGGACCCGCTCTCAGCCGTCGTCGTCTCCGAGGAGATCCTGAAGATGCACAAGCGCATCCCCGTCACCTCCATCGTCGTCACGCACGACCGCGACCTCGCCTTCGATGTCGCCGACCGTATCGCCGTTTTGATGGATGGCAAACTCCTCGCCGTCGGCACTGTTGACGAGGTGAAGAAAAACCCGAACCCGCTCATCCAGAAATTTTTGCACGCTGATTTTAAGAATAACCAACCGAATTAATGCTTATGAAAAACAATCTTGAGACCCGGCTCGGCTACTTCGTTGTACTCGCCGCCTTTGCCGTTGTTTTTATTCTCGAAATGCTCGGCGGCTTCGACCGCTTCCGCGCTGGCCGCCACGTGAGCGCGCTCTTCAATGACGTCCACGAACTGCACATCGGCGACCGCGTCAAGATGGCCGGTGTCGAAGTCGGCACGGTTGACGACATCAGGATCGACCCGCAGAACAACAAGGTGAAGGTCGTCCTCAAGCTCAACAAGGAAGCCGCTGTGAAGACCGATAGCACTGCGACCATCAAGTTCGCTGGGTTGATGGGCCAGAACTTTGTCTCCATTGATTTCGGCTCGCCCACTGCACCTGCCATTGATGAAGGCGCCGTCCTCAACACCACCGAAATGGCCGATATCAGTTCCATCATGCAAAAGCTGGATGGCGTCGCCGGCAACGTGGAAAACATCACCAAGACCTTCTCCGGTGACAAATTAGATAACATCCTCGGGCCCATGACCGATTTCATGAAGCAGAACAGCGGCCCGCTCACCATGACCATCGCCAACATCAAAGCCATCTCGTCGGACATCGCCGATGGTAAAGGCACCATGGGCCGTTTCATCCAGGACCCTGCGCTGTATAATTCCGCCATGGATACCATGAGCAACCTCCAGGTCACCATCAACAACGCCCAGCAGATCATCACCGGCGTGAACAATGGCGAAGGCACCATCGGTCGCCTCATCAAGGACGACACGCTCTACACCCAGACCACCGGTTCCATGACCAACCTGAACCAGATTCTCCAGAAGATTAACCAGGGCCAAGGCAGCGTCGGCAAACTCGTCAACGACCAGGAATTCTACAAGAACGCCAAGTTGACCCTCCAAAAAGTGGATAAAGCCACCGAAGGCCTCGAAGACTCTGGCCCGTTGAGCGTCCTGGGCATGGCCATCAACAGCCTGTTGTAATTTACGCTATCTGAATCGCGATTTGCGCGGACGAGCCTAAGGGTTTGTCCGCGTAAATCATTTTAAATGGCTGTAAATCACTGATTAACAGACGATTTTTGTCACTTTTGGCGTTTCAGGGGACACTTATCTGTAGTGATAAGGACCGCGAAGGGATTAAAAACATTGAAACGAATCGGCCATTCCGGTGTCTCTAATCGCATGAAGGCGCGCAGGGCATTCACACTCATTGAATTGCTCGTGGTCATCGCCATCATTGCGATTCTCGCCTCGATGATCCTCCCGGCGTTGGGCCGCGCCAAGGAATCCGCCAAACGCATCTCCTGCATGAACCAGATGCGCCAACTAGGCGTTTCCCTGAAAATATATCTGGATGAGAACGAAGGTTACCTTCCGCCGCGCCTCTGGACCACCAACACCTGGCCCTCGCGCCTGAAGGCCAGCTTCAGCGATCCGGCCATCCTTCATTGCCCCGATGACGGTCCCACTCCCGGCACCTACACCGGCAGTCCCGATCCGGTCGATCTCGCGCCGCGCAGTTACATAATCAATGGCTGGAATGATTATTTTAAATCCCTTGGGGATGATATTTGGGACCGCTACAACGCGGGCGATGCCTCGTTAGTCATGTCGCAGAACGTCATCACGCATCCTGCGGACACCATCGTCTTCGGCGAAAAAGCATACGACGCCGATGATTATTTCATGGACTACGAAAATTACGATGACCTGCTGCGGCTGGACCAAAGCAAACATTCCGGCACGCAAAAAGACAGCAACGGCAACGGCGGGGGCGGTTCCAACCATGTGTTTATGGACGGCAGCGTGCGCTTCCTGAAATTTGGCCGCGCCTTCAATCCCCTTGACCTCTGGGGCGTGATGGAAGATACTCGCAACCAAACGCCACCGCCGGGGTATTAAGTAAGGCTGTTTCCCTGTGTAAATCCTAAACCATATATCGTAAATCTCCCCGCATTTGCATTTTTTCTCCGTTGAACGCAAATTGTTCTATGGAGAAGTCGGAGAAGAAAGTTCCTCATGTCGTCGTCCTTGGTGCTGGCTTTGGTGGATTGACCTTTTGCCAGTATTTCAAAAATGCCAATGCCCGCATCACGCTGGTTGACCGCACCAATCATCACCTGTTCCAACCGCTCTTGTATCAAGTGGCCACCGCCGGCCTCTCTGCGCCGGACATCGCGCAACCCATCCGTGCCATCCTTTCCAAACAGAAGAACGTGACCGTGCTCATGGACAGCGTGGAGGGCATCGACCTGGCGAAGCGCACCGTTCAGTTATCGAATAGTTTGCTCACCTACGATTTTCTCGTCCTCGCCCTCGGCAGCGGGAACAGTTACTTCGGTCATCTCGAATGGGAGCCATTCGCGCCCGGCCTCAAGACTCTCAAGGATGCCGCCAACATCCGTACGCAAGTCCTGCTCGCCTTCGAGCGCGCGGAGAACACGGACGACGCCGAGGAACGCGCCCGGCTCATGACCGTGGTGGTCGTGGGCGGCGGCCCTACCGGCGTGGAACTCGCCGGCGCTTTTGCCGAACTCACGCGCACGGTGCTCCGGCGCGATTTCCGCCGGATCGACCCCGCGCAGGCCCGCATCATCCTCGTGGAAGGCGCACCATACGTCCTCTCCAATTTCCCGCCCGACCTCGCCGAGAGCGCCACACGGCAGTTGAAACATCTTGGCGTGCAAGTGCGCACCTCCATGCGCGTGCAGGACATCCGCCAGGGCGAAGTGCAATTGAACAACGGCGAAATCATCCACGCCGAAAATATTTTCTGGACCGCGGGCGTCTCGGCCGTGCCCATCACCAAAAAGCTCGGCGTGGACCTCGATAAAGCCGGTCGCATCAAAGTGAACCCAGACCTCAGCGTGCCGGGCCACCCCGAAGTCTTTGCCATCGGCGACCTCGCGTTGGTCTTTAAGAAGAATGGCTCGCAGGTGCCCGGCGTTTCGCCCGCTGCCATGCAGATGGGCCGCCATGTTGCGCATCTGATTGACGATGAATTAAAAGTAGGCCCTGCAAAGCTACGACCCGCGTTTTCGTATTGGGACAAAGGCAACATGGCCACTATCGGCCGCTCCAAGGGCATCGCGCAGATCGGCAAGTTGAAACTTTCCGGCTGGCCAGCGTGGATGGCGTGGTTGCTGGTGCACCTCGTTTTTCTGGTCGGCTTCCGCAACCGGCTCAGCGTGCTCATCCAATGGACGTATTCCTACTTCACTTACAAGCGCGGCGCGCGCATCGTCGCCCAGGGACTTCGTGAAAAATCCACCGATTTGAAAAGTTAGATCTCGAGCCCCTCGAATTGATTCCGCAACCCGAGCCGGCGGTTTTCTTCCATTTCCGCCAGCGCCTGGCGATGTTCATCCAGCGCCATCACCAGCGGTATCAAATGGTCGCGGTCTTCCGCATACCACTCGTTCGCCATGAGCATTGCATCCTTGATCTCTGAATAAGTTTCTTCCAACTCCTCTGGCTCGCACACGATCATCAGGAAGTTGGCGTCATACCGCGCCCGCGCCGAGGGAAACAAACGTTGAAAAAAACATTTCCAGATGCCATCCGGCATTGCGTTCAGTTCGAACCGATACTCACACAGCCCATCCTGAAGCTCTATGAGCGAAACCTTGTTCAGCACGCCAATGGCCGGGAGCGAGAGGTAAGGCCGTGCCGGTTGCCCGCGATAGAGTTCGAAGAGGCTGCAATTATGCAGCGTCAGTTTCTCGACCGGGTGAAGAACGGTCGGTTTTTCCGGAAGCACCTGTTCCGGCTGCGCACCCAATGCCCTGCACATCCCACTCATAAATCTTTGCAACCATCCCTTCCGTCCCGATTGGCCGGCCGGGCTTGCCGCTGTGATTGCGGACTCCGGTTGCATGGCGTTTATCAAGCATCGCTCGTACCACCCTAAATCCTTGAGAATCCAACAGGTTAGCAACTGCAAAATGCGTGAAAATCGCGCATGAATGCGTGAACCTCACGCAACAAACTTATTTACTTCGCTTTTTGGGGATTTATATTTCTCTGCCTTGGTAGCCGATGTGGCGGAATTGGCAGACGCGCTAGACTCAAAATCTAGTACTCGTGAGAGTGTGTGGGTTCGACCCCCTCCGTCGGCACCATCTAAATCAACGACTTACGTCGATTTGGCTGACATGTTGTTACAGTGTTGTTACACTTTAGCGCATGAAACCGGACGATGCTTCCAAATCTCCTAAACCCGTTCGTATGCCGAAAAAGTGGCCGCACACCGTTCACAGCGGTGATGTCGCGGTAAAAATTTACAAAAATAAAGGACATGTGCGGGGCAAAAACTTTCAGTCGTTTTTGTTGAGCTACTACGCTAACGGAAAGCGCCAACTTCGCCGCTTCGTGGATTTCGCTGCCACTAATGAAGCGGCGGCAACTGTCGCAGACCAAAAAGCCCACGGAGCATTAGGTGCAGCTGCGATGAGCGCTTCCGACCGGGTCTCGCTTGAACAAGCGCTGACTTTACTGGCAAGTACAGAAGGTGTGGCGAACGCAAGCGTCGCCCGTTTGGTTGAAATCGTTCGCGACTACGCGACTGCGCGTCCGAATTTGCCAAAGGACGTCACCCTGGCCGAAGCATCATTATATTATAAGCAGAAACATCCGACCAATATGCCTCGCAAAACTGTGGCTGAAGTCGTCACAGAATTCATTGCTGACCGGCGAAGCGCTGGTTGTTCTGCGGTACATGTCCACGATCTTGAGGTTCGTCTCGGCCAATTCGCTGAAGCCTTCAAGCTTCCAATCAATGCGGTAAATTCATTGATAGTTCAGCAATGGATATACGGATTGATGAACCAGAAAACGAAAAAGCCTGTTGCCCCTCGCACCAAAGAAAACATGCTCCGGCAAATCGTTAGCCTGTTCAATTTCGCCCGTCGTCAAAAATATGCGCCTGCCGAACTCGCCTTGGAACTCACTGAAATCCCCACGCCAAAGAAACAGCATGCGCCGATTACCATTTATTCACCGGGTGAAATGCGCCTCATTCTCGGGGCTGCGGACGAATCTATTGCCGCCGCGTTAGCCGTTGCCGCGTTTGCCGCCTGCGCCTCGCCGAAGTTTCGCGACTGGATTGGCGGGATGTGCGCCTTTCTGAGAAACTGATTGTGGTCGGCGCTGAAAATGCCAAGACCGCCGCTCGTCGCCTCGTGCCGATAAGCGACAACCTTCGCGCCTGGCTCACTCCTCACGCCAAGCGATTTTTCATCATGTTAGCAGGCAGCATTTGCCGCTGTATCTGGCTGAGTTTGACCATCGCTATTCCTGCCGGAAAATGACCGATGACGAGCGCACCATTGCAGGCTTGCAAAAGATTGTGGGCAAGCGTTTGATGTATCAAACAAGCGCAACCAAATGAACGAAAAACCAATCAAATACGCACTTCATGTCAGAGGGAAAAGTCGCGCCTTTCACGACACCGCCCTAAAGCTGGACCTATTCAGCCCGACACCGTTTCCATCGTTTCGGGTTGGCGATTATATTGGCGCGCACGCATTTGATTTTCAATATGAGCGTACAGATCGGCTGGTTGTGTTAGACGTGCTATGGGACTTTTTAGCAGAGGAGATACATCAACACGTAATAGTCCATGAAGAGCCCAATCATGAGGCAATTGAAAGAAGTGCGCGCACCTCAAAACACACATCGTAGTTTCAGTATCAGGGCAATCAATATCAACTTCATTTGAACCGAGCCGCAAAAGTTCACTGGCAAAATGCGCGCAATCACTAGCTGCGTTGCCTTTTGGGAATTGAAGATTGACGGTCATATAATATTATGGGTGAATAACCACCAGTTTTCCGCACTCCTCACGATATGCCTTTAGCTGACGCACCAATAAGTCCCGCTGAGAAGTTGAAAGCTCTTCGCCAGATAGAATCTGCATTGAATCGGACAAGGCACCCCACGCTGCGTGCTTGCGGATTGACGGAAGAAGTTGCTGTAGCAGTGGCCAACGAAGGGCTAATTGAATTACGAATAATTGCAGACGAGGGATCAGATTTGGACAGATATATAGTAAATAAAATTGACGCAGTAGGATTGGGAATTTTGGCTCAGGGTGATGTCGCCGAGCCAAGCCCTCTGCAAGTTTCTGTGCTGCCTCAGCATTTGTCGTTTGCGACAAGGTTACGCCGAGCGTTGTTGAGCGGAGCTTGGAATGTGGTAAAGATTGCCCTTGGAATTCCCGTTGGAATAGTGATTGGATATTTTCTGGCGAAACACAATTGGAAATAGTGCCCATTGACTTCATGCCAATTGCACACAGTCAAAGCTTTACCAGCCATTATGCCCAAAGATAAACCCGCCCAAAATCACGAACGCCTGGTTTGCAACTTGCCGCCTAAAGAGGCATTGCGTAGGGCAATGATGGTCAAGCCGCCCAAAGACTGGAAGAAGGCCGTGCGTTCTACCCGCAAGCCACGCCCTTAGCCCGCTAAAGCTTCCAGTGTCGTTCCTTTGGACTTAGCCCAAGCACGCGCTCTGCGTGCCGCTACGCCCAATTTAGCCAGCTTGGCATAATGCTCTGGTGAACGGCGTTTAGACTCGCCCGTCCCTTTCTTGCCACCTCGCGCCGAAAATTCTTGGTGTGTCATAGTGAATACCAACCGCTTGCGGTTAGTATAAACAGGTGACAAGTCAAACGCAGTTAGCAGGTTGCGGGAACGGGCGGTTTGTCAGGTGCATATTCCCAAAGTAAGGACGTCTTTGCTTGACAGTCCACCTGTTCAACTGTATATGAATTTCTAATCAGAGCCTTCTTTCAATATGGGGAAAAAATTCGCGCAGACTAGAATATCGAATCTGTTCTTGAATGAGAGAAGGGATGGCGTTTTCCATGGTTATTTTAAATGAATGTCTGCGATTTTGTCATTCATTTGGATGAGCATGACGGCTGGTTATCCGCCCATGGCGATGGGCGGCCTTCTGTTGGTGAAGCTACAAATCGGATAAGAATTGAGGAGCTTCAGTTCCTAAAAGAGTACGGAAGTATTTTACAGGATGATGGTCCTAATCTGAGAGAGGCGGGGGTAAGTCTCGGTGCGAAACTTTTTCACGCATTGTTCGGAAATAATCTGAAGAAACTTTTCAGCCATGCTATGAAGGAGGTTGTGAGGTCTAATTCGGTTTTAAGGATAGTACTTAAGTATGATTTAGCTTCCCGTACCGATACCAGCACAGTCCATGAAATACCCTGGGAATTGCTATATGATCCCGAACGCGCCAGCTTTCTATCCTATGACGAAAATATTCTCTTAGTCCGGTATCTTCGGGGCAATGGTCGGATGTGGGAGGCTCCAAGCCGGCAGCTTTATGTGCTTTTAACCACAGCGTGTCCTAAAAATCAGCAACCATTACAGTTCGAAAAGGAACTGGAAGTCGTTAAATCGTTGCTGGAAAAAAAGCGGGATGAAACTGATTTCCAGGAATTGCGTCACATAAGCGGGTCGCGACTGATCCAGGCCTTCAACTTCGCGCGCACAACCAGGTCCTTTCACATTTGGCATCATGGTGGCCACGGACGTGATGCCGATGGAGCCTTTAGGCTTATCCTGCATTCTAAAAATGGAGAGCCGGATTCCGCGCTTGAGATGGTGGGAGCAGGAGCAATCGCAGAGACCGTCGCCGGGCACCCTGAATTACAACTTGTGATTCTAAATGTGTGTTTGGGGGCCGGTAAACGGGGGTTGGCATCGCTGGTTGCTGACTTGGACGTGCCCGCAGTGGTTGGATACTGTTCAAAGATCCAGGACCAGACGGCGGTGAAATTTGCGAGTACCTTCTGGCGAAAATTATTCATCATGCCGGTCGATGAAGCAGTGCAAAAAACGCGGGCGGTCATTGCCGGAGAAACGAATCGTCTCGAATTTGCCCGGGTGTCTTTATTCCTGCGATCGCTTGACCGTCCGGTGCTGATCGAACCTGAATTGGCAGCGGGCAGCGCAAGCAAGAGAATGAATCGTTTTTCGCGCGAAGCGGGAGGGAGATCGTGATGGCAGATGCCACAAACAATACCCCTGCGGATAACAAGGTGGCTGCGGGAGATTCAGATGCGGTGTCCAAAGAGAGCATCCATTCCGGCCCGCCAGAAAATGTGACTGCTCCTGACAGCACAAAGCCCAAAGAAGGTTCAGCAACTTCTCAAGAACCTGATGGCGAGGGGAATGAAAAATCTGCGAGGAGTGGCAATGGAAAGCCATCGCATGACACCGATGAAAAAACCCAGGGTGGTGATGGGACTCGGGAAAATCAAAAAAAAGGAAAAAGCGAGCGCAAGGAATACGAAGAGACTTCATCCCGCGAGCCGCAATTGGCCCCGCGCATGATCGCGAAAACCAGAGCGGTGTTTGTTCCCTGGGAAGGTTTAGAACGTCGCTGCACAGAGGCCATCGACAAAAGCCGAAGAATCATTGTGGTTTGTGGAGAAAGAGGAACGGGACGCTTTACGGCGGGTATCTGGCTTGGCCTGAAATTATTAGAGAGTAAAGAGAACCCGGCAAATCTACGGGTGGTAACACCTTTGCAATCCTTCGGGTCAGGTCTTGACCTGGAAAGTTGGGCGCTTTCTGATGAGCGTCAGAAAAGAACCGCCTATATCCTACGGAATCCGATCAATAATGATTTGGCCGCAGATTGGTTAACGACCGATCGGTTGTTGAAGATAAACCAGAAGTTTGGAGACTTCTCATCCTGGTTAATCATGACCGCAGAGCCCGACCAAATGGCAGGTCTTGATGGTTTAGAAGGGGTAACGTGTATAACTCTGCCGAAGTTGTCGCCCGACATACTAAAGATCGTACTGGATAAGCATGTGGATTGGTTGAAGGTAAACGGGAATTCCTGGGACTTGGGCACACTTGAACCCCGCATTCTCGAACAGTGCGTTGCCCTGATCAAATCTAAAAATCGCCTTCGCAAGCCACCAGAAGTAGCGAGGTTTTTAGAAAAGCTACCATTGATAATAGCAGAACAATTTCCCCTTGATAAAAATGACGAGAAGTTGCTGGCTCGGCTAATGGAATTGGCGGCAGAGGTGACTGATGGCACCACGCAGTCCTGGTTTGCCCAGCTTTCGCCGAACGCACAACTCCTAGCACTTTTAGCGGAGGCGTTCCAGGGGATTCAACGCCCCGAAGTGGAAGATATCTATTGCAACGAGGCGCAGCGTTTAAGAGAAGAAACCGGTTTGGTGGAAGATCCCCGCCGTTTTGGCTTCGATGATCTTTACCGGCAGATCAACGTCCATATCACTTCGGAGCTGACCGGCGGCGATCCGCGTGATCCAGGCGATATACAGTTATTGGAATTTGTTCACGAAGATTATCGGCGTGAGATACAGCGTCAAATCCGCAGCCGTCATCATTTGCTGTGGGGAGTGGTCAATACAGCGGAACAGCGTTGGTTGCCGGCCATAAGCGAGCCTTGGCAGGCGAGCCAGCGACAGAATTTGGGCGAGGTCATAGCACGACTGGGTATCCACCGGCCAAACGACTTGAAAAAATTGATGCTTGGGTTGGCTCAAAATGAAAACGGAATCATCGCTTCAGTGCCCGGATATATTTTGCGCGGCGTATGCCGATTAAGCGAACCGGGTTACCGCTTTGTCTGCGCAGTCCTCCAGGAATGGGTTGGAAACAAACAAAACCGAGAGCCTGATCTTGTATGGGCGGCAGTGGCGGCGATTTGGCGGGTATACGCTGAAATCGGCCAGCAAAAGGCCATGCTCCATGAGAAGGATGGGCGTAATCAACAGTTGGAGCAGGTATTTAAAGATCTTGAGACTTATATCACACAAGTCGCTGATTCAGGGATGCTCGGAGCGGACATACCTGATGACCATGACTTTTTGACTTATGCGGTGCAGCGAATGTTTCAGGCGTTGCCGGCGGATACCGGCCGACTGGTCCAAAGCTGGCTGGAAAGCGGCGGTTCTAAAGCAGCCGCCGGGCGACGAGCCGCCCGACGACTCTACTTGATCAGCCGCCAGATGGAAACTCTTCCGGAAGCGCATATCAATGCTCTGCTTGAACTGGTTGGCCCGGTACTCCGGTTGGACCAAAACACAGTAGATGGGGTCCTCGAAATCCTGATGGATTGGATAGAACACAAATGGCAGAAATCAGAAGAGGAAGCCGGGAAATGGCGAACGAAGATCACCGGATCTCTGATCAGGTCATGCAATCGTGCACGGGATGGCGAACGCTACGTGCTGCGGCGAGCATTAACCTCCCAGTGGCTGCGGACGCTTAGCACTCATGCACGCGATGCGGCTCAAACAGTGATCACCCGCGCTAGATTGATGGACGGCGTGCCAGTGGATCTTCCGGGTGCCGGGATCGCCGCATTGATTGTCGATGCATCGGACGTCGCACGTGTGAATAATTCTGCTGATCGGCTGACCCAGGAACTTTTTGAATTTTTACGGCCCCAGGTCGACTTATGGGTGGCGCACCTGGGAAATAGCCGCGCCATCAACTGCCCGGGCCAGGGGCTTGATGTCGGGCAACTTCACGTACGCTCAGCCTCCACACGGATCTTGATGCCGTGGATCGAGTCGTTCTTGGCAAAACAATGCGCTCCTGGAAAAGGCCCCCCGCTCCATTTTATCTTTACCGTACATTGGGCGGGCATTGTTGACGGAGACGATGCGGAAGGGATGACGAGTGTTCCGGTCGTCTGCCTGCATATGCCGGTCCATCTAGAACAGGTCGATCAGCCCATTGCAAATGCGGCCCCGCAGCCAAACCGGTCGTTTTTGGAAGAGTTGGTGATGTATCTGCATGATCAAGAGATGAGCCGCCGCATGGCCAAAAACGAGCAGCTCTCTGTCGATGTCCTGTCATGGGTTGATTTTAAGTTAGGAAGTTGTCTAAGCCGTGCTTTAGCAAACCGCACCCCCGACCAGTGGTGGGAACTTTTAGTAGAAGCATGGGGTGGAATTGACCAGCGCGGCGACGAAGCTGCAGGCCGCTTACAAGTTGCTATTGCCAAGCTAGAGATCTTGGCGAGCCAACTTGATGATGTTCCGGCTAATCTTAATGATCCTGACCCCATGCGACTGGGCATGGGCATTGTGCAATGGATGGCACAGGCAGACCTGGTACAAGTCGTTAAAAAATTAAATGAATGGGCGCGGTTGCCCCGAAGGGATCCGCGAGGCAATTTTGCTGGCGCAGCTGCGACCATGTTGCTCAAGATCTATTTCCTCCGCACCTTGCCGATCCATGGTAACACCTTTCAACCTCCACCATCATTGGCGAGATTTTTGCCGCTTATCGAGTTTTCATCCGGTTTAGCTCGGCGAGGCAGCGTTTGGGGCGTAGAGGTTTATTTGATAGCCCTGCGTTATTGGGTGGCGGATGAAGCGTGGGCGAGCGCTATACTAGGCAGCCCGGCGCTCCGGCGATTAGTCGATGATGCCCCGCTGTGGTTGTGTGGCCGGATAAATGCACTGCTGGACGAATGGACGGAAGCTCCTATCCCGGCTTTAGGAGAAAAACAGATGCCTGACCCGGTCAAAGCCTTAAAGCTGAGGCTGAAATATTATCTGGCAACATCAACCGCTGGATCGATCATCCCGGACAAGGCCGTCCTGGTGATCTGTCATGGCAGCCATGGCCCTCGTGGGCGTATCGGAAATATAGCGTGGGAACTTTATTTGCGCATTCAAGCGCAACGAAAGCAAAACCGAAGTCTACCCGGATTTATCTTCACCAGGGCGGGGGCACGCAATCTTATCCTGGTGAGCGCCGAACGCGCTTCACGGGAAGCTTTCGAAACCATCCGGCATTCTGTCGGCATCATGGCCCCGATATTTGAAAAACTGAAATCATCCACTGACCTCTTCGTCGTGGTGCTGGCCGATCAGAACATCATTGATGCAAAGGATTGGTTGGACGAGCGTGCAGGCCCAGCCTTGGATTTGATCAAAAGTGGCCGGCTAAAACTTTTTTGGGACAATAACCACGCGCCGCAACCCAGTAAAACGCCTGGCTGGACGCAATTATACCAGGCCCGGACTGAGATTGAGGCTGTCGATCTCATCCAGGAAAGCTTAAAGGGACACTTCACCACAACGAATCAATGAATATGACCTACGAAATCACCTGCCCGGTCTGTTTTACGCATTTGACTGACTCAGCGGAGGTCTGTCCGAACGAAGATTGCAAATTCAAATTACCGAAAAATTATTATCAAAACTGCTGTGAGGCGCCCCCGCTGCCGATCGCGGCGGTAGGTTATTCGCAACATGGCAAAACGCACTTGCTGGCCGCCATTGTCCTGACGTTGCTGGACTTGGCGAGCCGGGGCATGTCTGAGCCGGTCACATTGGACGTGATTGATGATCGAACCAGACAGGTCCTGTCCGAATGGATCAACAGCGCAAAGCGGCATATGGCTTTGCGACCCACCGAACTGCGAACGGAGCGGCCTGTGCCGATGATTCTCCGGGTATCAGGATTATTTCCCGCGCGGACGTTGTTGGTCTATGACGTGGCGGGAGAAAGTTTTCATACAATGGAGGAACCCGACGAGCGGTTGCCGGCACTGCAAAATATCCAGATCGTTTGGTTTGTGATAAGCCCGTTTGACCTACTCAAGCCACCGGCTGACGAAGTGAATAAACAAAAAGAAGAATCGCCGCAAAACCTGACCTTTCTGTTTTCTTCCTACAAAGCGGCAATGAACAAATTGGGGGCGAAACTCGATGGGCGAAATGCCGTTATCGTGGTTGCCAAAGGCGACAAACTGAACGATGCGATGGAAATACACGATTATCTGGAACGCGACCCTTTCCAACGCAATGCCCACGAGCCGAGCGATCATTTTTCGATCAAATCCTATGAAGAGACTCTTCGCCAAACCGGCCCGAAGGTACAAGACAGCATCAGCGCTACCAATGACTTGCGAAATATGGTGAATTTGCTGCGCGAAGAACGCATGGAAGTTTGTTTTTGTGTGACCTCGGCACTGGGTAGTGATGCGACATCAACCATGGATGACCAGCCGAAAACAAATGCACAATGGCTGCGTCAGCGTGTCCTGGATCCATTGATATGGACTCTGTTGCTTGAAAAACAGCACGCCACCGCCCAGGCCCACGTTATCGTCGATCCATACATCGATGCAGGACTCGGTTACCCGGCCTGTACGGACGGTTCCGTATTGGAATTGCTATGGAAAAAACTGCCCCGCCATCACCGATTGCGGACCTTGCTCCTGGGGCGAAGATCAGCCTTCAGTTCAGCCAGCCACGTGCCACCCGCCCTGCCCGCGCGTTCACGCCGATTGCATTTGATCGGTCCGCTGCTCAACCCTTTGTCATCCACGGAATCTCCCACCGGTCGCGTAGTCCTGATCACTAACAATATAGTGGGTGATCTGGATGATTTCAAAAGCACCGCCTGGAGCAGGCAATTGCTTTTGGTAACGACCTCTGCCCAGGCCGAAGTGCGTGGCCAGTGGCCAAAAACTGTAGTCGTCCAGGGCGCTGAAGATGTGAGTGAGATAGCGGAGTTCTTGAGTAAAAACGTTTAAAATCAATCTATTGGCCTATTTATGACTAAAAACATCGAGTTTGATCGCGCAAATTTTCCCATGATCTGGGTCGAGAGCCTTAAAGCTCATATTCACTGGCTGCCCGTGACCAAGATCCAGTTCGAATATTTCATTTGGGACACTTCCAACCCCAGTTTCGATCAGGCATGGCTGGATCGTATGTATAAATACAACCGTCGAGTCACGCCGAACAAGATCGCCCCCAGCAACTACTGGCAGGCGTTCATGACAGGGATTGCCCCGGTGGAGGTTGAGCAATTCGCCAGCTGGTGCGGGGACGGGCCCGAGGAGGCGGACTATTCGATTCCGACCGCAGATGAATGGCAGCAGGCTTATAAAGAAATGCAGGGACGAAAATGGGAAACCTTTGAGAAATGGGACGAGTGGAATGAAACCGCGTTAAAGCGGAGTTCGGAACGAGCAAAAACATTATTCAAGAAAATGGCTGAGATGCCTGCTTCCAAAAAAAATCTGGCCGACTTGATGTTGTTCAATGGTGGCGTGCTTGAATGGTTGCGCAATTCGGATTCCACTAAGACCAATATCGAATATACAGGTCACGGAGAGACGAACCGGTACTGGGAAAATGCGTCAACGGGCAACTACTTGCGCCATGCCTTTCCCGTCAAATCCATCCCTAAAAGTCCCGAGGATGATAATGGGCGTGCTGCGTATTATGGATTTCGACTCTTGCGCCGCGAAAAGGCGTAAATCATGAAACAGACCATCACCGCAGATCAATTGGTTTACACGAACGTGACGGCGAAGTATTCGCCAGCCGGCCAGCGCGGCTATCAAGCAGTGTGCGCTTCCGCCGGGTTGACCAAGGATGACTGCCAGGTAATTGAAAGCCAGATCGATGGGCTGCCGCGGTCAGAGGCGGATGGAGTACGCTGGCAGTTTTTCCAGCTGGCTGATGGAAGAACCGTCCTGACCCGTTCACAATATTTCCACGCCGAAGGGGATTTTTCTGACCCACGGGGCGGAACGTATCTGGCCCACGTCCTGGTTATATCCCGGACAGATTTCGCAGCCATTCATGATAATCCGATGGGGATAATCGATGGTTTTTTATTCGTCCACTCGGCCCGCGAAATGGTGGAGCGTTTTGGCGCCGGTGTGGCTTTGATCCCCGCTGCGGAAGCATCACCGGCGTTCATCGTTCCAGAGCCTGGCGGCTGGGCCGGATCGGATATGCTCATACTTGCGGGTTTAGCGGCGAATGCAGAAGCGCTGGCACGTGACGGCCAATCAGTGAGGGTGCAGGGAAACTCATCCGATGTCTTGGCCGTTCTGCGGCTGACATTTCATCTGGCCCAGCCGGCATGGCGCGGAGCTTGTACATTCGATACAATGGTCCAGTCGGAAACAGCGCGGCCGGGAAAATTTTGGACGATCGGAACACATTCACAATCGGCCGACCTTGATGGTTATATCTTGATCGACAGCGGGATGCGAAGCGTCACCAATCTGGTTACAACAATTTCCATAAAGCCGTCAATCTATACGCGATGGCTGGCTGCCGGGTTGGAAGCAAAGACATGTGATGTCGAAGTCATTCTCCGGCAGGTTCCGATCATGCAACTGATGGCTTCGGCTTTGGAAACGGGAGAGACACTGTCGGAAGATGCCGAACTAAATTCGGAAGCCTGCTCAAGCCTGGCGGCGATTGCAGGGGCAGAGATAAATGCCTGCCTTTTCAGGCGTATTCAGGAACTGCTTTCAGGAGAGGTGAGCAAACTGTTGGCTGTTTGGCTGACCGAACGGCTGCCGATTGAAGATCAGGTCAAGCTGGCTTTGGGGCGCAGCACGCCCTGGGAAATCATATCGTGGACATTTGAATGGCTGATTGAAGCACGGCCAGACTTGCCTGGTCCGGTTTATGAACGGCTGTTGCCGCTGGCCTGCAAGGAGCAACATGTGGGAATGGTTTTGATTGCGTCTGTATCCCAGCGGAAACTCCACCGGGCAGAGCACGATGACGCTTTGGCGCAAATCGAGGCTGTTGATTTTCAGAAGGTTCTAACTTTATGCCCGGAACATATTCAACCGGTACGCCTCGCGAATCTGAAGCACGGCGCGGCGCTGGTGGAACATCTGGCGAAAGAGGAAATTGAGGATAATGAATTGGCCGACTGTCTGGTGGCCCTGGTTGCGGTCGGGTACCGTGGGCCATTTATGCCGATAAGTGCGCGGGTGGAAAAGTTGCGCAAATCCGCTTTAAAACGCCTGCTTGAATTACCCGGCGATGCCTGGCGTGACGAGCCGTCTTTCGAGGAATTGCTAAACCATGTTCGCCAGTCAAACGGAAGAGGCGCGCGCTGGTGGAATCCGATGTCCTGGCGCGGACATTCTGAAGCGTCGCCCGATATCTCTGATGATTTTAACAAAAAATAGAAGGAAAAAACTATGGGACTATTTGATATTTTTAGCACGAAATCCAATTCGAAGATACCACCGCTATTGTGTCCATTCTGCCTGAATGGGTCATTGACGTCCGGGGGGACGACAAAATGCTCGAACAAAGAGTGTGGCCGTGTCCTACCTACACAATATGTTCAGGATTATCACAAGGCACCCCCACTGTTTCTTCCCATGATGGGCTTGCCGAACGCCGGGAAGAGCAATTTCCTGATGGCGGCGACGGTGGCGGTGTTACGGGGCCATGAGTTTTGGGAACATTTCGACTACTTTCCGCTGACAGATGAGACGGATAGGTTCATCACGCACGTTGAAAAAGGAATGCGCGCCGATGTCCTGCCGGTTCCAACCGATGCCACGGCGATAAAACTGGCTTATATGCTTGAGCTTCTGGGGCTGCCCCGTTGGCGGAATCGTACCTGGGTGTTGCGTGATGTTCCGGGAGAACATTTCAAGGAACGTAAAATCCACGATAACCAGGTTCCTTTCGTGATTCACGCGAACACGGCTTTCCTGTTCTTCGATTTCAATGGAGCCAACGAGGGCGCGGGAAACATAACGGAAGGCGCCAACGACGACCGGGCGGAAAGTGAGGAAAGGAGTATTGACCGCGTCTTCCGCGCCTACGTGATCGCGTTGCGGGAAAAAGGAGTGGATTTTTCTAAAGAGAAAAACCGTAAAGTCGTCATCGTCCTGACCAAGGCTGACCAATTGAACCTGTCGCCCAATCTCAAGGAGTATTTGGATACCGATGAACATTGGGATATGGAGCAACGAAAGAAGTCACTGACCCTCGGCGGCGAATTTTTAGCGGATGAAGCCATGGCCTTGTATATGCTGAGACTGCGCCGGAACAGCCTTGAACTGAGGAATTGGGTCAAGCTGCAGCCTGGAGGAGCCGCTCTCCTCAACGCGGAGCGGACCAATAATGTGGAGCTGCAATTCTGTATGATCTCAGCCATTCCATGCGGAGTCCGGTTTGTCGACGATCCCGATCCCGGAAAGCGCGGTTTTAAACCTCGCGGCAAGTGGCAACGGCCATTGCGCATCCTGGATCCGTTTTATTGGGCGCTCGAATTGAACAGTGATCCGCAATTTCATAGCCCATTATGAAAAACGTTTGAAGCTGCACTACCTTGTCCAGAGTTTGGACGACCAGCAGCTTGCCCGCCCAGCGAAAACAATTATTCAACATGGATGCCACAACGGTAATCGAAGCCGGAAACCAATCTACCCAGGCAGGTTGTGGTTGGTGCTTTTTGCCATTGGATGCTTCAGACCCCAATCCCTCACGCCGGAGCGTGGTGCGCTGCCAGACGTGTGACCGGCATTTCCACACAGCTTGCAAACCCTCTCCCTGTCCGGTTCCGGATTGTCGCAAGGGCAGGTTCGTAGCGGTCACCCCGGAATCCCTGCCGAAGCTAATGCCTCTGGATACGCACCCGCGAACGGCCCATATACTGAAGCCGCTCAAGAAGGCGAAAAAGGCCTGGGTAGATAAAACCGGCCTAACCGATCTTCCGGAACAGGTTTCAATCTCATTGGCCTGTATCGCACTGATTGCCTTGGCCTGGAAACCATATGCCACCATCATTTACCTGCTGCTTTTTCTCATTATGTTTGAACTGCACCGGGAATTATTTCACCCCGGGCTGAACCTGCGCCATTACTTCCGGACACTGTCCATCGATTATGCGGGCCAAGTGGAGATCTTTAAGAAGAAAGAGAACGAGCTCCTCTTTATTTTGATCCCCACGTTTATATTCATCTTTTGGGCGCCCGGCGTGGTGGTGGGGATTTTTGGCGGATTGGCCCTGCTCATCATCTTATATCATTGGTTACTGCGGGATTCAGCGATCTGTGACCTCGCGAGCCATGGATTGCAGATGTTAGATACAGCCGTCGCAAAGCTGCGTCCCCTTCTGGGCAACCGTCGGTTTGCGCTTTTGCTGGGAACAGCGGGCGCTTACCTCTCGGCGTGGCTCTTCACACACTTATGGATGCATCTTTGGGAAGTTGATCCCGACTCAGTGATAAAACTACATGCCTATCTGACATGGATATTTTCAATACTGTCGGGCATCACACTTATAGCACTCCTGGCAGCGCCCCGGTTATCATTGCGAGATCATCCGGACCATGGTGATGGTCCGGAAAACAACATTATTTTGCTCCTGGCCAATGTGTCCGGTTTGCTGACCACTTTGGTGACGGGCATTTTTCTGTGCATGGGACTGAACATCAGCTTCCCCTTTGAAAAACCCCTGTTGAACGGGAGTCTTTTGGGATTATTGTTTTCGTTCATTTTCTGGAGACGGGCTGCAAAACAGACAAGGGCCATGGAAGATGCTTCTAGCCGGCGTTTTGCGGCCTGGAGCGCTCTGATTCCACCGATCACCGGGGCGTTAATCTGGTGGGCAATGATTGAAGAAGGAACAGAGCTATGGAATCCGGGCTGGCGGTTTATGCTGACCACTGTCATTTGGTTCCTGCTGGCGGCATCGCTGATCCGCTTGGTGAAGCCGGCTGAATCGGTTGGCGCCCCGCTATGGGCACAACTCCATTTGGCGGCCATGGCAAACTTCCTCATTGTATATGTTTCGGGCGCATTTGGCGGGAGGGGCGGGTTAGTGCTGAGCCTGGCGGCCATCACGCTCATCTTAAGTAATATATGGCGACCCCCGAAAGATGCAGCCCACTTTGGATGACTTAAATAACCCATAACAATCACCCGTTCCAGCGAGGACGGAACTGGTAAAAACGACCTTAATATGAATCCTACAACGCTAAAAGATTTTCTCGCCACTGTCATCGCAGACCACCTATCAGCGTCCCAGCTCGTTGGAGTGACTTACCGCGGCGATGAGCTGGCGGCTGCGAAAACGGGGAATCCGCGTCCCCTGCCGCCACAGGCGGAGAGGATTGCCGATGAACTGGTAAAAGAGGCTTTCGCATCCAACCTGCCGTTGAGCCGGTACAAGGTGGAAAAAGGCCGTCTGGGCGGGGGAAATACCGCTGAAGTGGTTGCGCAAGTCACGTTACATATGCCTTTTGCGTTTAAACTGGATCAGGCAGTAAAGAAGCTGGGCGAGGAAGGGGCGACGATGAGAGATATCAAGACGAACATGAAGTTGTCGCAAAAATTTCGTGATGCGTGGCCCATTATCTATGCCGTTCGGAATGAAATTCCTCCCTACGCATACTTGATGGAATTTTTTCCCAAAGAAGATGGCTGGCGATCGCTGGAAGACCGGCTATTTCCGGCGGGAAAAGGTGAGCATGCGACGCAACAAGAAGCGATCCGCTGGATGCATCACATATTGGACATACTTTTTACAGGATATGTTGATTCTGTGGATGCGCGGCAACGACCCAGTTTATTGGCAGATTATTTTGACCGGATCCGGGAACGCCTGGAAAAGACGGCCAAGAAGGATCCGCGCTTTGCTTCGCGCACAGTGATGGTCAACGGCCAGCGGATGCGTCCGTGGAAGGACTATCTGGCCGCCATCGAAAGGAATTACGCTTTCCTGGACAAGATCACACCGTTGTTTTCAACCATCACGCACGGAGATCCGAACCCGGGGAATCTGATGCTGCGCACGACGACGGAGGTGGTTGAACTAAAGTTGATCGATCCAAAGGAATGGATGACCGGCGATTATCTTTTTGACGTAGCCAAAATCACGCATTTCCTCTCCGTGACCGGCCCGGTTGAGAAGCCTGCCGATATGGGTGAGGTCAAGGCGAAGTTTGAACTCAGCAATGACGAAGGGATTTTGACATACCAGTATGAAAGGCCGGTATGGACGGAACTGCTGATCGAGGCCTGTTACGAACGCGCGGGGCAATTTGCAGCGAGCAACAAAGATTCCCAATGGCGTGCCCGGTATGAATTGGGGATGGCCGCGAATCTACTTGGGCTGCCATTGGGCCGTTTGGAAAAGCAACGGGAGCAGGCGGCACTTATCCTATTTGGAGAGGGGCTCAAATGGTTGGATATTTTCTGCTCGCGATTGGACGCCGCCGGGAGCAAGGCGATCTCCATGGCCCGCTCAAGTGAGATGGAACCCGAGGCGCTGCAAAAAGTGCGGGCCTGGGTACGGGAAAAGACACCCGGTGTGCATGCGGGACTAGACCGGCGCGGTTTCCAGTTACTGCATTGGGAACCGGTGCGGCCCAACGACAAAAATAAGCCGGCCGAGTTGTCGCTGGAACATGAAGCGCGATTGATGGCGGTGGATGCACGCGCCATTGATGGTTTATTGGATGCGTTGGTCCGAAATGAGGGGCTTCACGCCGGTGACCACCTGTTGAAAAATCTGAAAAAAGAGCAAGCTGCTTTTGCGGACTTGATAGTTCGTCGGTATAATCGGGAGTCGGGAGCACAAAGCAGGGATTGGTATTACGATGTTCCCATGGAAAAAGCTTCAAACGGATTGATTCCGCAAATGGTAACTCTAAGAGAACGCCGGGAGACCAGCAAATTCATGACATGGAGCACCACAAACAAGGACATCCGCCCGCTTAATCTTGAATTGCCTTTTTTTGCATTGAACAACAATGGGATGACGGCGCGGCTGGAGTTCAATTGGATCGACGACCTTCAGGCCGGGCTGCGCGAAGCACAAGCGCCGGATAGTGACGAGCAAGTGCGGCGGCGGAACCCTTTATATATCGCAATGCAGACCTGGGGACTTTCTTTCGCGGACGTTGTTCCCGTGTTGGAGCATACAACCTATCGCCAAAAGTTTGGTTTGAAACAGCCTGCCAATGGTGCATCAGCCGAAAAGGAGGTATTTGTGATCAACATAGATACAATCGTAGCTCAGGACCTTATGACCAAACGTGTTGGCACATATCATGATATCGACATTTCAGGCGTAGCGAAAGTGGATGCGGCGGAGTTGAAACAGGTATCGGATTTTGCCGAGACCATAGCATTGTATTACGGTTTGCATCCGAATCCGGGAACCAAAGCATGGCGGAGTGCCCAGGCCACCGGCGACAGGTCGAAGCCATGAGATTTCCGCCGATGCGTTTTGGAATCGGGATAAATAGAACTGAGCCAGACCGAGAAAAAGTGGTGGCGAGGGCAGAATTAGACTGAATGATCGATTCAGATTCTGAATAAAACAGGGTATTCGCAAAGAGAACTTAACCAAATCGTAATTGTTCTGAACTGCGCGCCCTATAAAATCATTTCTCACAGTAATTTCCCCATCGGGTTGAATTGCTAAAATTGTGTGGGTTTGAACATCTGAAACTAGCTAGATGCTATTCCCCCAAAGCCCGATAATTGTTCCCAAATTCGGAGTTCATGCAAAACTTAAAAGGTATGCATCCTATAAAAATTTAGGCGCTGTTATTATTATGTGCAAAACATAACAACCCCCACCGGTCGCAAATTAAACATCGCCCAAGCGCATTTTTGGCGAGTCACCCGATGGCTCTTTTGGTAAAATTTCGCGCACGGCAACCCATCAGATAAAAGCTCCACGGTTATAGTCGCCCCCCCGCCCCCCCACCTTGTTGTCACAATGTTGTTACAGTCACCGCACACTTTGGTGCGTCCATGTGCGTGATTCCCTGTTTCAGGCCTCTTCCGGACTAGATGCAGATTCGTCAATGATGATGCGGCTCGACGTATGATTCGGCAGCATCACGCAAAACTTCAGTTTGGCTTCGACCCCCTCCGTCGGCACCATCTTCTTATTTTTGGATTCAATCCCGACCGGTCTTGAATTTTCCATTTTCGCAGGTAACTTGCGCCCGTCATGACGGGGGTGGTTGAAATCTTTGTAGGACTATTGCTAGCCGTTGCCATTCTGGCATTGGTCGCGCGCAAATTCCATATCCCCTATCCCATTCTCTTCGTCATCGGCGGGCTCGCGCTTGGGCTTATCCCCGGCCTACCCCATGTGCGGCTCAATCCAGATTTGGTGTTTCTGTTCGTGCTACCGCCCTTGTTGTTCCCGGCGGCCTTGTTCACCTCGTGGCGTGATTTCCGGGCAAATCTCCGTCCCATCTCCCTGCTTGCCATCGGATTGGTTTTGTTCACCACGGTAGCCGTCGCATATCTCGCGCATTATTTTATGGGCCTGCCACTCGCCGCCGGCTTCGTTTTGGGCGCGATCATTTCGCCACCGGATGCTATCGCGGCGACGGCCATCGCCGAACGTCTCCGGATTCCCCGGCGCATCGTCACCATCCTGGAAGGCGAAAGCCTCGTGAACGATTCCACGGCGCTCGTCGCGTATCGCTTTGCCATCGTCGCCGTGGTCACGGGTTCGTTTTCGCTGGCGCAAGCGGGCGCGCAATTTTTCATCGTGAGTCTCGGCGGCATAGCGCTGGGACTGGTCATCGGATTGCTCGCGGCGCAGTTCCACAAACGTGTGGACGATGCGCCTATCGAAATCACGTTTTCACTGCTAACGCCGTATGCTGCTTATCTCATCGCCGAACACGTGGGCGTTTCCGGCGTGCTCGCGGTGGTTAGCGCCGGACTATATCTGGGACGGCGCTCGCCGGAGTTGCTCACGTTCAACACCCGGCTCCAGGGCGGGCCAGTCTGGGACATGTTGGAGTTTCTGCTGAATGGTTTTGTCTTCATCCTCATCGGGCTGCAATTGCCCCAGGTTTTGCAGGCCATCACCAGCGACGCCCGGCAATTGAGCACCTCCGTCTGGGACGCGCTGCTCATCTGCCTGGCAGTGATCGTCATCCGTATTCTCTGGGTATTTCCGGCGACGTATCTCCCACGCCTCATCTTCAAACGCGTTTGCAAACACGACCCGTATCCCAAATGGCAACACGTCACCATCGTGGCATGGACGGGAATGCGTGGGGTCGTTTCGCTCGCCGCCGCGCTGGCCCTGCCGCTTACCAAACAGGACGGCTCACGGTTTCCCGGGCGCGATCTGATCTTATTCATCACGTTTGTGGTCATCCTCGCGACGCTCGTGGTGCAGGGCTTGAGCCTGCCGCTGCTCATCCGTGGTTTGGGTGTGGAGGATGATAATTCGATGGAGCGCGAGGAACGCGAAGCGCGGCTCCAGGCGAACCAGGAAGCGCTGGCCAAGCTCAACGAAATCGCCGAGACCGATCCGGCGAAGGCGGATGCGCTCAAACGATTGCGCGTGGAATATGAAGACCACATCGCGCAGGTGGCCGGTGCGGAACCGGAGAACGCAGGCAGAGAGCTCCGGCTTTTTTCGTCGGAATATGAACGGCTTTCCTACGAAGCGCTCAAGGTGGAGCGCAAGACCATCGTCAAGTTGCGCAACCAGGATGTCATCAACGATGAAGTGCTGCGACGCATCCAGCGGGACATCGATCTGGCGGAAGCACGCTTGCGCCATCACCAGAGCAGTTGATGCGAAGTTTTTTTGCGAGCGGATCAAATTGCGAACAGTCAGAGCGTATTCTTAAGCCTGGTCTTCTCAAATCAAAATTACCCTCGACAAAATGGATCTAAATTTATAACCTACCGCATTACGCGGCATTAATGCGGTAGGTTTTTTATATATAAATTCTTTCTTGTAGTCAGTTCCCGGTTTGTCAGGCGCGTTTGATATCTACCATCCCTTGTGGTTAAGGAATCTTCAGTCGCCCAGGCTGATGCCCAGGGCGCGGGCGGCGCGGACGAAACCGCCGTCCAACGGCACAGTACGCAGGGACTTGATGGCTTCCTTGAGCGGAACACTCTCCACGGATTTGCCGGTGTGCATGACCATGCGGCCAAAGCGCCGTTCGGCAATGAGGTCCACGGCGTGTGCGCCGAAGAGTGTGCAGAGCACATGGTCCATGGTGGTGGGACTGCCGCCGCGTTGCAGATGGCCGAGGACGACGACACGGGTTTCCTTACCGGTACGTTTCTCGATCTCTGCGGCCACGATCGCGCCGATACCGCCGAGGCGGGCTTCACGATTGAGTTGCTGCACGCCGCTGGTCACAAAATCTCCGCCAGCGGGTTTCGCGCCTTCAGCGGCGACGACGAGGGTAAAATGTTTTCCGGCGCGGTCGCGCGCGTTGACGGCGTCAACGATGCTTTCGTATTTGAAAGGAATCTCCGGCATCAGAATAACATCAGCACCACCGGCAACTCCCGCGTAGATGGCGATCCAACCGGCGTAGCGACCCATGACTTCCAGCACGAGCACACGTCCGTGGCTTTCGGCGGTGGTATGCAGGCGGTCGAGCGCATCCGTGGCGCAGGCGACGGCAGAATCGAAACCGAACGTGACGGTGGTGGCCGCGAGATCATTATCGATGGTCTTGGGCACGCCAACGATGGGGATGCCGTGCTCATGAAGTTGTTCGGCGATGGTCAATGAGCCATCGCCGCCGACAGCGACGAGCGCTTTGATGCCGAGCTTTTCCATGCCCTGTTTGGTGGCTTCGAGCAATTCGGTGGGCAACTGGCGGGTTTCGCCGTGGCCGGTCTTGGCGCAGAACTGGCCGCGATTGGCAGTGCCGAGAATGGTCCCGCCGCGTACGAGCAGGCCATCGAGCGCCTTGTAATCGAGCACGCGAAAATTTTGCGGCTCAAGGAGGCCGTCGTAACCGCCGATGATGCCGATGGTCTCCCACCCGCGTTTGGTGGCAGTCTTGGCGACCGCCCGAATGACTGCGTTGAGACCGGGGCAATCCCCGCCGCCGGTCACGATTCCTATTTTCATAAATTCCCGGAGAACCCGTTGATGTCGCTGTGGCTCAATCAACAGATTAAGAAAAAACGGTGCTGTCCTCAAGCCTGTTTCAGCTGAGGAAAGCGATTGAAACGCAGGCGAAGGCCTACAAGCGGCCCAATTCGTCGCGCATCATCTTTACCAGCGGCTGAATCGTCTTGTCACTGAAGTCAAATCGGCACCCGGCAGCGGTGAACAGTTCAGGCAGCGGGCGCGAATTGCCCAGGGATAATCCATGTTTGTAATCCTTCAGGGCGCGGGCCTTGTCGAATTTTGAATTGGCCCATACCTGCAAGGCGCCGAGTTGGGCGATGCCGTATTCCACGTAGTAGAAAGGATGGATGAAGATGTGGAGCTGGCGATGCCAGAGATGCGCGCGGACGTCTTCGTAGCCGGTCCAATCGATGTCGCTGCCGAAACGGTCCATTAGATCAAGAAACGCCTGGGAGCGTTCAGCGCGGGTGTGGCCGGGATGGGTGTAGATCCAATGTTGGAACGCATCCACGGTGGCCATCCACGGGAAAAAGCCGATGATGCCTTCAAGGTGCGTGCGACGCGCGCGATTGGCTTCATCCGGCGCGTAAAATTCGTTGATGAATTCGTTCCCGAGCAGTTCCATAGCCATGGAGGCGACTTCGCAAAACTCAATGGGCGCGCTGCGATACGCGTACAGATCCTCTTCGGACGTCGCGAGCGCGTGGAACGCGTGGCCGGCCTCGTGCAGGATGGTTTCGACGTCGCGATGGATGCCGATGGCGTTCATGAAGATGAACGGCTTGCGCGATTCCGCGAGCGTGGATTGATAACCGCCGGGCGCTTTACCTTTGCGATTATCGAGGTCGAGCAAGTGCAAGTCATTCATCTCCTGGAATCCGCCGGCGAGTTCGCCATCCAGATGATCAAAAATCTTTTGCGTGCGCGAAACCATCTGGTCGATCTCCTCGAACGGCTTGAGCGGTGCGCGATTGTGCGGGTCAACGGACAGGTCCCAGGGACGCAATGCGGCGAGGCCCATGTCCTTCTGGCGCTTGGCGTGGATTTCGCGCACGGCGGGCATGATCTCCGTCTCAATGGCGTGATGGAATTTCAGGCAATCGGCTGGCGTGTAATCGAACCGGCCGAGGCGGCGGAAGGCGTAATCGCGGTAGTTATCAAAACCGGCGTTCTTCGCGATCTGCGAGCGGAGCTTGATGAGCTCGTCGAAATTTTCCTCGAACTTGTCGGCTTCCTTCAGGCGGCGTTTGGCAACGAGTTCCCAGGCTTCCTGCCGCAGCGCGCGGTCGGGTTCCTCGAGGTAACGCCCCATCTGCACCAGCGTTTTTTCATCGCCGCGAAAATTCACGGTGAGCGCGCCACTGAGTTTCTGGTATTGCTGGCAAAGCTTCGCCTCCTCGGTCTCGAGCGGCACATTTTCTTCGCGGAACAAGTCCACATGATTTTTCACGTCGCGATTGAAGACTTCGTAGCGGGCCGCCGGCAATTTGTCGTGCAACGGATGGGCGATATAGATCTTCTCCAGCGCGAACTGGCGGGGCTTGAGGTTGGGATCGATGTTCTCGACGAAATCGAGGTAGGCCTTTTCCGCCTCGGGATTATCCGTGTGGCAGGTCATGGCGATGTAACGGCGGGAGGATTCCTCATCCAGCGCGGCATTGAGTTCGCTCCAATCGATGAGCCACTGTTCGAGCGCTGCGACGGTCTTGCAATGCGCGGCGCGTTCTTCGAGTTGGGCAAAGAGCGGCTTGATCTGCGCCCAATCGCCAAGGTCGATGGCGAGGGGCAGAAATTTTCGCGGCTTATGTGGCGGCAGTTTGCCGAAGGGCAATAAATTCATAGGAGGAAAGATAAACCAAGTCTGCCAGATGGAAAGAATTTCGCGGCAGGACTGCAACGCTTACTTGCTTGAAACAGTCTGACCATGAAAATGTTGCGCAATGGCGTTAAAACTTTCTAGACACCCGCTGTATCGTGACACTGCGAATGCGACTTTTTTGCCGTCCAGCTTGGTAAGAATCAAAGTTGCTGATCGTGGCTTAACAGACGTTTGGACTTCAGCATGTTTAATTTGATCCCAACGCACAAAAGAAAGTTCAAAGCGGAATAAAGGGCCAATACAAAAAACATTCGCAATATGTTGCTCATCTAACTCGATATAATTACAGACGTAGATGACAACGAGAGCCCCGATTAAAACAGCAATGAATAAGCTGGTGACCAAGCGCGACGTAAGGCCAGAAGTCTGAATGACGAGACATCCTCCAAAAATAAGTGCTCCTACCAGAAGGAAAAAACGTGAAAGAATGTCATATGACGCTCCCGAATACGGCTTAATCGTAATCGTAATCGTTGGTGAGCTCATTTAGCTTAAGCCATTCAACTAAAATGAATATGCCGCAATGCCAGCGCCACGACGGAGAGCGCGAGCATGAAGCCGGCGGGCATGAATTTTTTGGTCTTCACCCAGCGCATCGCAAAGACAACGAGCAACGCCATGAGGACGAAGTCGGCGACGTAAGGCTGGAAAATAATTCCCAGGGCGCACAGCGCAAGGACGATGGCGAAACCGACCGACATGTAGAGCGAGATGTGGCTTTTGGCTTTGTAATAACCGATCATGCCGCCGATGAGGAGCAGCACGATGTAGATCCAAAGTACGGTGTTAGGCAGGTTATGCATACCGCGGGGATGCTGCATGAATCGGGGAAAACGGGAAAGCTTAGAATTGCGGGGATGCGGGCTAGTCAGAGTTTACGCTCGCCCTCACCCTGACCCTAGGCGTTGTTGGCTTTTGCACAGTTCTTCAGAAGATGGGAGGTATGAGAAGGTTATGTCAATTTCGCCGTTGCCGATGACGACCTTTTCAATCAGGCTTTCGGCGATCTTCCGCTTGTCGTCAGCGGCCATCTTGGGCCAACGGTCATAGAGGGTGCTGGCCTCATGGAGCACATCATCGGCGGAAAGCTTGTTCACCCGCAGGAAGTCCACCTCGGCTTGAAGCTTGGGCAGTTCGGCCATAAGCTGGTTTAGCTGTTGTTCCGCTGGCTTATAGAAGTCCCCGAAGCCTTGGGCGGTAATTTGGCCGTCCAGATATAGCCGGTGGGTCTGTTTCATTTCGTCCTTCACCTTCTGGATTTCCCGCTGGTGGGTTTCAAGCAGGGCAGATTTTTCCGCCAGATTGTGGTTTGCAGACTGCAAATGACCGGCAATCCGGGCTGGCTCGGTGAAGAATGCCTTCAATTCCTGATGAATGACCGATTCAAGGTCGGCAATACCGATTTTGTTGCAGCAACCCCGGCATATGTACTTGGGGCTTCCCGCCCGGACATACATTTTCTTGCCACAACTGCATTGGGCTAGGCCGCTGAACAGGTGAACCGGCAGCTTGCCGGGCTTTTTCCATGATTTAAGCTGTTCTTCGATGATTTGGTTCACCTGATCCCATAATTCGACGGAAACGATGGGTTTGCACTCAATCCTGCCCCATTCGCTCTCCGGCTTCATTTCCGTCTTCCATGAGCCTTCAAGCTGGCGGTAGCGGTTGAAGACATAGACGCCCTTGGCGCTGGATTCCTCCAGGATGCGCAGGACGGCCGTATCGCGCCATACAGAGCCTTGGCGGGTGCGGTAGCCAGCTTCATTGAGCAGTTTGGCAACGTGGCCTTTACGCCGATGCTCCAAAAAGAGTTCGTAGGCTTTGCGGCGAATGGTGGCTTCCTCGGGCTTCACAACCAATTTGCGGTCTTTCCATTGGAAACCATACGGCGAACTACCATTGATGGATTTGCCGAGCTTGGCGCGGGTGAGGACGGACGCATTCACCCGCTCAACGATTTCTTCGCGTTCCCATTGGGCAAACACGCCAAGCAAGTGGAAGAACATCCGGCCTCCGGCGGTGCTGGTATCAATCGCCTCGCTCAGTGAAATCAGGTCGGCACTGTGCTTCCTGAAAAAGTCCGAAAAATCTTCAAGCTCGCGGCGGTTGCGGGAGAGACGGGCGAGCTTAGAAAAGACGAGGCCGGAGATATGACCGCGCTCGATGTCCTTCATCATTCGCTTGGTTTGGTCATTGCCCATGACACCCTTGCCGGTTTGCCCGCTCAGGTCATAAACCTCTTTCACATCCCACCCTTTACTCTTGGCATAGGAACGGGCGCGTTCCAAATGGTGTTCGGGGCTTTCGCCCTGGGCCTGATCTTCGGTCGAAACCCGAATCCAGATGCCAACGGGTTTGTTCAGAAAACTATTGTCCTTCATACCACGATTTCATATCAAAAATCACCGGTAGAAGGCAAGAAAAAAGTGTAGCCGAATCACTTATATATGCTACAAATATTTCATGCCTGATTACCTGTCGGAAAAACAGTTGGCCGCACGTGCAAAACAGCTTCGCAAGGAAGCAGGCAAGACCCGCGCTCAGGCGGCGCGAGAAATGAAAGTCTCGCAAACGTCCATCTTCAACGCCGAAGAAACCCCAGAGCAAGGCTTGGTCAAATTGCGTATCCGCATGATCGAAGCCTACTCCCTATATCGCGTCACCGGCCCGCTGTATCGGCTTGAACAGAAATGAGAACCTCCCCAAGCCGCTGCTATTTCAACAGACCTCTTTTTGCTCGGCCCGGCGACGGTTCGCTATACGCCTTCTTGCTTGGCATCCAATCCATAGCCGTAGGAAAAAGCGCGAAGTCGGGCGGTAGCCGACGACACGTGGGGAACACGTCACGGCTCAATCGAGCCGCAAAGCGGATACGCGCCGGGGATTTACCCCTACATATCATGTATGTAGGGGTAAATGTTGGCCTTGGCTAAAGGACACCGGGCCTGAAATTTGACCGAATTTCATCCGTCATGGTAGGATGCGACCATGAAAGGAGGAACCTACACAGTCAAAATCGAGCCATGCGAGGAAGGCGGTTATTGGGCCTATTTCCCGGCATTACCCGGCTGCCATACCCAGGGAGAAACTTTGGAAGAAGTCTTGGTGATGGCCAAGGACGCTTTGGCGGGTCATTTGGAATGCCTGTATTCCCACGGCGATCCAATTCCGGTCGAAAAGATTCCGTTTAAAAGGACCAAAATTGAGTTTCCGCTAAGCGTCCCAGCCTAATGACGCGGTTGCCGACGCTGAACGCCCGTAAAATCATTCAAGCCTTGCAACGGGCCGGTTTTTTGATTCATCGTCAAACAGGAGGCCATTGCATCCTTCGCAACTCTCTTACGCGCACAACAACTGAGGTGCCCATGCATGGGAAGGATGTTAAGCGAAGTCTGATGAAGGAAATAATTCGGCAGGCGGGATTAACTGAAGATCTATTTCGCGACCTTTTGTAATCGACAGGGAATGGCTCAACAGAGCCGTATTTTCACGTCGCACAATCTAACTTTTGCGACATGCCTCAAAAAAATGGCTCAACCAAGCCACGATTTGGAATTCAATTGTGAACGTTGCCTCTTGAATCGCAACAGTCTGTTGAAGTTTTTTGCGCGGCCGATTTATGTCACGCCCCGGCGTCCGTGTTCTCGATCCAAAATCCGTTAAGTCGTCGCCCCCTTGACGCGAATAAAAACATGTGGCGCAACTTTGTGGTCTATTGTTTTTTGACGCGAGGAGATGGTAATATTGCCATGCACTTGTGAGGGCCATTGTCCTCTCGCGGTCGTTTGAAAACCGCAGACGAGTGCAATCAGAAGCCACCGGCAAACCCGGTGGTTTTTGTCGTATCAATCTTCGGCGGGATTTCCGTCATGCAACAGCCGTTTTCCCTGCTCATTTCGCCGCCAGAATGGGATCAAACTCCAAAAAACGCGCTGGCCACTCTGTAATTGCTTCACGATTACTTTGAACCTGCGATTATTCAGCACGGCCACGAATTCATAATAGGTAACGTCAATCAGTTGCTTCTCCCAGCGATTATGCCGGCGGCGGCGCTCCCATTCGTGTGTTTCCTGAATTCCCTGCACCGTGCGGCTTAATCGCAGGATCTCGGGGGCGCGGGCCAGATATTTAAGGCGCATGAACTGGTCATGCCGGTCACGCCCACGATTCCAGGACTTGAACGAAATGTGCCGGAATCCCTCGGTATTGAAATGAACGCTGTCCTGAAAATAGGGGCACTTGATCTGTTCCAGGCTGTGATAAAGAACGTCGGCCTCCTGCCGGATCTGTTTGAATTCCTCGTCCGTAAATTGGAGCAATGCCATGTTTAAAATCGGATCACCCTCAACTGTGGCTCAACCGACAGAACAATCGCTGGCCCCATTTTATTTTCCCGCAGTACATAATTCAGTCGCTGGACGATTGTCTGCCTGCCTGTGGATAAGTTCTGCCTTTTTCTTAACTGTCTGCGCCTATTATTCATTGGATTGTTATATGTATTACTATGTGGAAGTTTTCTTCCGGGGTGGGCGACACATAACTTCCTACCCCCGTGGAAGTTTTCTTCCTACCCCTCCCGCCGGTTCGCGTTCAACCTGTGGACAAGATCCTGCCGGTCTTCCTGAATCTTTCGGAGGGCTTCACCCTTCACGCGGGCATACCTCCCTGCCGCCCGCATCACCCGCTCATTTCGGTTCTTGATGGAAACCGTGATGAACCCATGTTCCTTCAATGCGCCGATGTAGGTGCGAATTTGCCGTTCACTGACACGGAAGAACTCGGCGAAATAACGATTGGAAGCGTAACAACCGCGTTCATTATCCAGGCTGTGGATTTCGACAAAGAGGACTTTTTCCATAAGCGAAAGCTGATCAGAGCACCAAATCTCCTTCGGAATCCAAATCCCCTTGAAATCCCTTTCTGGGCGTGGCATGAAGCTCATTATAGCCCGACCGCCCGTAATTTACCTAATCAGCGTGGGGAAAAGTTAAGCGGTCTGCGCGACATTCCCGTCCACAATGGGCACCTCTGTTTTGCCCCCGGTCAATCGTAGGAGGTTTTCAATCTTTTGGTTCTGTTGAAGCATGGTGCCGGTCAGCTTCACATTGAGATCGTTTATGTCTTTAAGCTGCTCTCCCTGCTCGTGGATTTGGCCGTCTTTGATTTTGATTTGGTCCTTCAACAAATCAATCATTTCACGTTCGAGCGAGGGTTTGTTATCAACGCTGGTATCACTTGTTAACGATTTGGTAACAGCGGGGGGCGGATTGTTGACAGGCTGGTTAACCACAGGAGAGGTTTTGGTAACCGGCTCGTTAACGGGTGTTATCACGCTGTTACCAGATTGGTTAACGGGTGGAGTATCCAGCACAGTTTTCAAACCGGTTTCGCGCATGAAAGTGAGGGGATTGATTTTCCAGGTGAAATGCTGGTCGTCCTTAAAATCGTCACGTCGAAAATCCTCGCCTTCTTTCATTTTGCCTTCAGCAATGAGATTGATGAGGCGATAGCGGATGACACGGGCAGGGGTGTTCAATTCGCGGGAGAGATCGTGGATGGTCACAAATTCCATATTGGTTGACAGTTTAACATGGATTGGCTGTTAACCAGAAGGGGACTGTGTTAACAGTGTGGTTAACATTGGGTAACCAACACATCTGACTCCGCGCAGCGGGCGAAACTGGCGTGGCTGATGGCTGCTGCATGAGCCATGACAGGGGCGCATTCTCCCGCCTGTCTCCCGATTGAACTTGCGCTGGAACGGAGCGGAGCGTTCCGCAGGGCGGCGGGGTGGCGGATGCGAAGCGAAGTGTAGCGTGAGTTCAGGTCGGGAGTCAGGCTGAGGTCCCCGGCAACAGTCTGCAATTTTGAGGGCGGAGGCCCCGCCGGAGCGTTCAAAGGTCGCAGTCTGTTGCCGCACCTTTCCATTTAACGCCTTGAATTTTGCCAGACGGCTTCCGGTCCACAATCATTTTGGGGGCATCAAACGTTTCCACGGGCAACCTAACGCCAATCCGATCCTGAATACCGTGGTCATGAGCAAATTGATTTCCCCAGCCTCGATTTTTTGGAGATTGCGGGTGGCGATATCGGCCTTTTCCGCGAGTTCATCCTGTGTAAGGCCCTTGCGCAACCGTTCACGACGAACGTTTGCGCCAAACGCCTTGATTCTTGTCCATTCTCTCCTGGATAACGACACAACATATTAGGTCATCGCCAGGGCAAAATTGTGAACGATACATATATCGTGAAACGAAAATGTCACTTGCCACTTCTGCGTTATCTTGCTAAACCGGTATCGTGCTTCGATGGTGTTCGATCAGGGCGGGCATACGGGAAATCTGCGGGACAAGTCTCAATCCCCACGGAACGGGGGATTTTTTTGCTTCGGACGGTGCATTTCTGTTGCGGTTGTATTTTTGCAAAACTTCAACCAGTGGATTCTATGAGAACTAAAAAGTGTTTGGCTATCTTCACGGGGCTGTTAGGCATCGGCGCAATTTTCATTGTTGCGTTGAAGGCGCTGGCCGATCCGCCGCAACCGGTCATCGCGATAGCACCGCTGGGAACCAATCAATTCTCCGTCACGGTCGCGAATGGCACAAACAGCGCCAATTACGATTTGTATTGGACGCCAATCCTGGCGGACACCGATTATCCGTGGACGGTTGCCGCCATCGGGAACACCGGCCAGACCAATTTCGTTCTCAACATGGGCATGTATTCGTCGGGTTTTTTTCGGGTGTTGCTGGAAACGACCAATGGCATTCCGCCGTGGAAAGCGGCTGACCCAAACAATCCGAATTCAGGCGTGCTGGCCGTTACGATAGACAGCCCGGCCAACAGCATTGTTCTGCCATAAAGATCGAACTTCAACGCGCGACAAGTTATGAATTTATTAAAATCTTCCCGCAAATGCGGCTTTCTGGCGGCAATGAGTCTGTTCATTGGAAGCACGGCACATTGCCTGGGTGGCTATTGGACGGCGTTCTATTTGAATTCGGGCAGCTATTCGTGTGCGGAGGGCGGTTCAATTTCCGGTACTGTATATCGCGAGCAAGTTTTCCAGACGAGTGGCGGTGATTGGAACCTGGGCGCCTCTGCGAGTGTAGGATTGGTTATTTCCGGTTCAGGAACTTATCCGATCGGTTCGGCGGATATGACGTCCGGCGGTAGGTATAACATAACCATCCCCGCAGGTTCCTATTCTACCAGTTTCACGATCAACTTCAATGACAATACTACTTTGCAGTATGACCGGACCGGAACGTTAAATATTAACGGTGGTGTGCAGGATACTTCCAAAACTCAGTCCGCCGGATTGACACTGTATGATAACGACTCGCATGTTGGCGTATTGTTCAGCGCAACCAATATTTTAGAGGGTGGTGTCAGCGGAGCAAACCAAACCACCATCCGTTTCGTGCGAGACGTAGCTGTAACGCAGGCCCGAACCATCTCTTATAGTTTGAGCGGCAACGCCATTGCCGGAACCGATTACACACCGACGATTGGATCGGTCACCATTCCCCAAGGTAGCAGCGAAGTGGACGTAACAATTTCGGCAACCAATTCAGCGCAGACAGTCAATAAGACGCTGGCGGTAAGCATTTCCGGCGATCCTAATTATCAGATATGGTCCAGCTATCCGAATGACATGGTCACCATCTTTGCGGATCACCCCAATGCAGGTGTGGTTGCCACCAGCTCGACGATGACCCGAAACGAAACCACTTCGTCATTTACTTTTTATGTGGACACCTATTACCCCGGCTTAAGCCAGGCGCGGACGATCAATTATTTTCTCAGTGGGACGGCATCTAACGGTGTGGATTTTACACCAGCGTTGTCCGGGTCGGTCGTGATTCCCGCCGGCCAATACTTGACCACAACTAGCATATTGACCCCAGGGACGAACTTGGCGGGCACCAAGATTTTAACGGTGACCATAACCAACGGCATTTACGGTATTGTTACCGACGCCAATACTGCCAGCCTCGGAATTTTGGAAGATGCGCCTGTAATCAATGTAACCGTCCCCTCTCAATACGCGTATCAAAACGGGCAAGCGGGGCAGTTCACTTTAACCAGGAGTGGCGAATTGAATCAGGCGGTTAAAGTGAATTACGCCATGAGCGGCACCGCGACCTCAGGTGTGAATTATTCTGCGCTCCCCGCGTCAGTCACCTTTGCGGCCAATCAAACCAGCACAAATTTGATCGTTACGCCGACTGCCAGTCCGACGCTCACCGGTGCGGCGACGGTCGTTTTGACCCTGAGCACCAGCACCAATTATGTCCTGGGTGTAAATTCCCAGGGCGTGGTAACGCTTTTGCCGAACAGCGACACGACCAATTCAGTCACAAATGCGGTGGGAAGATACTGGCGCGGCAGCGGCAACGACCCGACTTACTGGTCATTGGTTGTACCGTTGGATTCTGAAATAGGTACCCCTTATGACAACCTTTTTGGCAATGCGGCAACCTTGTACGGAATCGGCGCGTGGGGCAGCACCTATTATCATTACAATGCAACCAATTCATTATCGCAGAATACCAATGCCAATCGCATCGCCTTTAACAATCCGATTGTTGCCTTCGGCGAGCGCGTGGGTGGAACGCCGCTTTACGTGAACCAGCCATACAGTTTCGGAGTATATGCAGGCGACCCCGTGCCGTTGTCAGCCCCCATTCAAATCATGGTGTTCAACCGCTCCGATTTTTCCATTGCAGGTTACATCAATTTGATTCCCCCTAACAGTTCCAACCCCAATTCATGGAACAACTATTCGACCAATGGTTTTCAGATTTCTACCAGTACAAACTTTCTAGCAAATGGAGTCACCGGCACGACCAACACTTTTGGGCTGACCACCATTCTTTCGGACTCACCAGATTTGAAATGGGGGGCGAGTTCGCCGGGAGCATATCAATTGACACACATCGCCAATGCCCAAGCAACCAATTACTATTATCTCGTCGAAGCCTTTGGTTATCTGAATACAAAAGGCATGACAATGGTGCAGGCCAACGGCCTAGCCTATCCCTCGGAATTATACACGCTCGAATTTGAACCGTATCCGGCCTGGCGTTCTGTGTTCCTTGACCAGCCGCATTTTGACGGCAGCCCGTTGCCGCCATACTATGCGGGAAAAACATTGGCCGAATTGTTAACCAATACGCCACCGGTAACCAACGTTGTGACCATTTCTCCTTCCGCCGTGGCGGCTACGAATTTGGATAACAGCCCGGAATTGTGGCGCAGTCCCGTTTTGGACCAGTTTGTTAACGACATGGGGCATGACCCGATTGCGCTGGCCAATTATGTCATCAACAACATTGATCTGACCGACCCGATGGACTACAGCGACAACGGGAACGTCGCGGAACAAGCCATCAATCCTGGTGGCGTTAGTCGCGGCGCGTTGGGCACGTTCATGGAAAAACAAGGCTCGCCAGTAGATCAATGCGCGTTGCTCGTTTACTTGCTACGACAGGCAGGTGTTCCGGCGGTGTATGAATTTCCGCCGCGCAACGGCATGAAAATTTTGGATGCGCGATTGAGCCGGATGCTCAAATTCCAGGTGCATGGCGGGTTCAACGAGGCGGGCAATCTGTACACCACCAACGCCATGATCGCGGTCAATTATCCGTGGGTGGCGGCTTACATTGGCACCAATTGGGTGCATATCTTCCCTTGGCTCAAAGACTATCAAATTGTGGAGGGCTTTGACCTCTATGACATGATGCCCGCCAATTACAGCAGCGCCTATCCGTGGGTGAAAGATTACATTTACGGCAAAACGAACCTGCTTTCGCTGGCGGTGGACAATGACAATACGCCGCGCGTCATTTTCCCAAGATTTTTACAGCAAACCTTGCAGCAAAATCATCCCGGCATTTCGGTCGGCGACATCGGGGTGGACATTTTTAACCGTCAGCATAATTACGCCCGCTGGCAAGACTTTCCGACACCGACCTGGGTAACGAATATCACCACGTCCATTGATACGCTTACATCCAGCGCCATTGCGGGTATCAGCCCGACGCTCACCAACATTTTCGACACTGTAAGCGTGGAAATTTACAGCCAGACAGATCCAACTAAGGACATTCAGACGGGTGATCTGAGGCTGGTGGACCTGCACAATCGCGAATTCTACATTTACCAGACAGCGACTAATTCGACTCAAGTGCAGTTGAGCCTCATATTGCTGCCGTTCCGCACCAACATCACCAGCCAATTTGCATTTACCAATGACACAACCTTGAAATCAAAGCAGGCGCTTTCCATGCTTCTTGACCAGTATGACGATCAATTGCGGGTACGGTTCAAATACAACCGTCACCGGGCGCTTTCAGCAGCGTATGCTATTGATCCAAAACTGGCCTTTCTAGGACTGAGTTCAGGGCTTCAAAAGACACTGGAACGACCCTTGCGCAAAGGTGATCAGGCGGCCATTTGCATGAGCTACGGACATGTAACGCGGGACATGCTGAACGTTCATGCGAATGACATCTGGCAAATGGAAAATGCATTGCACCTCAATCCTTCATTGACCAACAGCGTGTCGCCCGATGTGTACGAAGGCGCGACCATGTATCTGGCTGGCATGAGCTATTACGAAAAAGTAGGTGAGTTCGATCAAGTAAGTCAGCGCCTGCACAAGGTTAATAATCTTTCATTCTTCGCTGTGGGGCTCTCGAAAATCAGCCCGGCTCGCGACACTAACGGCAATTTATCCAACAATGTTGTTTATCCGGTCTTACCTAATATGGATATGTTCTTTTGGGAATCGGCGCTCGTTGGCAATGGAAGTATAAGGCCGGATTCAGGGGAGACTTACAAGTTGGTCTGTCAGAATTATAATCTCTTGGCCGTTGCCGATGGCTCGGCGGAGGAACACCAAGTCATCAACACCTATTACCAACAGAGTAATGCTGTTTCCACCGTCCGCCTGTTACAACTGGCGCAGGCCAGCAGTGCTGGAATTGTTTCTTTGAATAACAACAATTATATCGCACAGGGCGCAGTGGCTTATCAGGGGAAGGCGTTGCAAGCCTGGGATTCAGATTTGTGGTCGCAGGTTGTCGCTGCTTTTCAGAGTCAATACGGCAACTACACCACTGTTTATATGACGCCAGGGCCGATGACGAATTCGGCTTATAAAGGCATGGGGGCGCTTATTTTAGGTTGGAACAACTGGCAGGCGCTGATCACCCCACAAAGTTTAAACGGCGCTTATGGCGAAAGCTTTCCCTTGTTATCAGTAACGTCTGGCAACACCTACAATTGGGATTTAAAAAACAATGACAGTTTTGCGCTGTCGTTGAACCCGCCAGCGAGTGGGAGCACATTCGCGCCGACCGTCTCCTCAGATTTCAATTACCTGAACACCTACAATTCAATTCTGAACAACACTTTTACTATCAGTGGTTACGATGCGACTTGGAATAGCGCTGTAAACACCGTCTACAACACCCCGGCATTAGGAACGCCCAACCAGAATTTTGCTGCCGCCTTTCAAACCACCTCGCAGAACGGGTTTTTAGGGACGCCTAACAATGGCGGCTCAAGCAAATGGGATAATGTAATGGACCCGGTGCGCCCGCTCACCGGGGAATTTTACGTGGATGAAACGGATTTGAAACTGCCCGGCCCGATGCCGCTGGTGTTGCGCCGCAATTATTCCAGCCAAAACGTGGCGGACAACCAATTCGGCACCGGTTGGAAATTGAATATCATGCCCTACCTGGGCGTGGCGGTCGGTGGCACAAACATGTATGCCGCCGACATGGACGGCGCGGTGCTCGCATACGTGCGGACTTCTACCAACGCCAGCGTTTGGCTCCCGACGCTGACCGCCAACCCGCAGTTGGACAACAATACTACGGCTGGCGCGGGCGGTCTGGTCAACCGCCTGCGTGATCGCATCGTGCAAACGGTCAACGGTTCAACGACTAATTACACGCTCTTTGCTGTTGATGGCAGTGTCCGCGTATTTCAAGTGATGACCTTCAACAATGGCATCCTGAATCAGACCCGCCCCTATCTGCAAAAGTGGACTGACAGCCGCGGCAACTACTACACATTCTCTTACGGCAATGACGCCATTCAGCCCAGTTTTGGTGAAGTGACACGGATTCAATCGAGCAACGGGAATTATCTTGGTTTTTACTATGATATTTATGGCCACATCATTCAGGCTTATACTGGCGACGGTCGGCGGCTGATCTATGAATATGACCCGTATGGCGACCTCATAACGGTGACGCTTCCCGATGCGACCACCCGCTCATATCAATATCAGCACCTTTCGCAAGCCGTGACCGGCGGCAGTGCCTTTTACTCGACGCACTTGATTGTCGAGGAGGATAAACCGGATGGCCGCACATTGATTAACGCTTACGACAGCCAGCGGCGTGTGACCAATCAACTGTCCACCGCAGGGGTTGATTTAACCCCGATTCGGACGGCTGCATTCGTTTATTCAAATAATTTTGCCTTCACCAATACGTGGACCAATACCATCAGTGGTTACACGCTGGTGGCGGACGGAAATAATCAAACCACTCGTTACGATTATGCAAACAGCCTCATCACCAAAATCACCGATCCACTGGGGCAAATTATCCAACAAGTTTGGTATCCCGACAACGCGACCGTGCCGGGGTATCCCCGCAGCGTCCAACAAAGCGTTGATAAGCGTGGCCTCATTACCCAGTTCAAATACGATTCCTACGGTAATGTGACCAATACGGTGCTGATTGGCGACCTCACTGGGGAGGGCATTGCCTCGCAGACGGCCACGAACTCGGCAATTTATAATGCAAATGGTCTGCCGTTGCAGATGACCGATTCGGCAGGCAACAGCGTTGTCGCGGTGTATGATCCGGTCTTCAGCTTTTTGCCGCAGCAACTCATCCGTTATGCTGGTTCGACGCCCGTTAGTACTGATTTAATGCTCTACGGCAATGCGACGAACATAGTTGTGAATGGCAATATCACGCAGACCAATACAGCCTTCGGTTTGCTGACGCGTCAGATTCGCGCTTACGGCTCGCCCGATGCCGCGACGAATGACACGGCGTACGATGGGCATGGCTTCCCGATACAAACCATTCATTACACGGCCACCGTCGATCCAAATGTCGTCACCACCTATTTCTATAACGAGCGGGGTGATCAGGTGGTTGCGCAGGATGTTTTGGGCGCGTACACCTTTGCTGACTATGACGCGCTTGACCGGCCAATCTCGACGGAAAATATTGACGAGTCCGGCAAACCCCTGACTTGGAGTTTCAATTACTACAATGACAACGGCGAAATCAGTTGGATAGACGGGCCGCGTTACAACCCCGAAGATTACACCTTTTACGACTATGACGGTTCAGGCCGTCGGACAACGGAAATTCACTGGCGGTCACAAGCCAAAAGCGACGGCACCGGCGTCGAGGCGCCATCGGGTTATAACCTCTATGCGCAAACGTTCTATCAATATGACCCGCTCGGAAATCTTCTGGTAAAAGTTGATCCGCGCGGGGCTAAAACCATCAATACCTGGAATGCCCTCAGCCAACTGGTGCAAGCCAAACATTTGGACACTGATGGGAGCACGGTTTTAAGCGCGGAGGGTTATGCGTATGAACCGGGCGGTCAGGTGCGTTTCTACACCAACGGTCTTGGCGGGATCTCAGAGACGCAATACGCAACGAACGGCTTGGTCAAATATCGCCGCAATCCTGACGGTTCGACCAATGCGTGGCGTTACTATCTGGATGGACGCATCAAACGGGAAATTCAACGTAACGGCGCTTACTGGCAAACGACGTATGACGATGTGAACCGTATTACGACCCGCGTGTTTTATTCGGCGGCGGACGTTCCACTGGCAACTAATTCAACGCAACTGGATCGGCGTGGCAACATCATTCAGCAGATTGACGCGGGTAATAATGTGTTCACTGCCACATTTGACGGCCTTGATCGCCCCAAAGTCGCCGCTGGCCCCGCCATTGTGACCGTGACCAAGCAGCAGGACGGCATGGACCCGAATAGCCCCGTTGTTTACGTCACCAATGTAATGCAACAAACCAGCTCCACCTTTTATGACGCCGCTGGACGGGTGATTACCAACATCAACGCGTTAGGCGAGAAAGCTGTTGCCATGTCGGATTCGATTGGACGTCCGGTCGGAGCAAAGATTTTTGGGGCGAGCGGCACGCTCGCAAATGAAAGCTACACGAGCTATTCGGCTGACCATAACGGCGTCACTACGACCAACGGCTCGGGTGCATCCGCCATTGTCAACACGGTCTATACCGACAATGCCGGGCACAACGTTTTATCCATTGCATATCCAGATACCGGATTCTTGGATTACACCTGGAGGGATTATGATTTGTCAGGGAATCTGGATTACGAAGAACATGATTCCTCCGCCAGTGGCAGCCTCTATGGCTGGACGTTTACCGGCTACACCCATGACGGGCTGAACCGAACCACGTCAAAAACTGACCGCGATTATGCCGTAACCACCTATGGCCTGGACGGATTGGGAAATGTGACGAACCGCACGATGCCGGGCGGTGTGCAATGGGTGGGAAACTACAATAATGCAGGCCAAATATTGCAGGAGAAGATCAATGGTGGTGGCCAAATTACCCGCAGCAATTCTTACACATATTTTCCGGGCGGTAATACCTTCGCGGGAATGCTCAATACGAAAACCGATGGGCGTGGTTTAGTTAGCACCTATAGTTACGATGACTGGTCGCGTCTGGCATCCATTTCTCGCACGACGGACGATCCCTACACTCATCTTGAGACTTTTTGGAAGTATGATGCTCGTGGGTACACCACCAACATTACTGAGCAAAGCACGGGCAACCCGACCGGCCCTGTACCGAAGGTCATTTCGCGCAGCTACGATCCTTACGGCCAGTTATCGTTGGAAGTCCTCACTTTGAATAGTGCGGGCTTCTCCGGCGCTGATCAGACTTGGGATGCCGCCGGACGACGTAGCGGCTTATCAATTAACGGAGCCAGCTACCATTTTGGCTGGCGGGCAGATGGGGCGTTAGCCTTTGCCAGCAACCCGACCGGAAACGGCAACTATAATTATGACACGGCAGGCGTACTCACCAGCCGGTCGGTAGGCGTTCGCTCGACAACTATAATCGACCGCGACGGTGAAGGACGGCCTTACACCATTGTTACCACGGTCAACGGGGTGACTCAACTGACCGAGTCGCTGGCGCGGTATTATGATGGCACACTGGCCAGTGATACATTATATCGCCCGGACTTCACGGACGCTCGCTCTTATATCTATGCCGGTTTAACCCGCCGCCTCGTTCAGGAACAATTAAGCCTCAATGCATCCACACAATGGACGAACACGCTGGATTATGACAGCGGAACGTCTGGCGGTGCCGGAATACTAACGAAGATGGGTCAGACTGGTTCAGCTTTGTGGAGTGGTGGAGTCAGTCCGTTTGCTCGCGTTAACACCGAGACAAATACCAGCATACTTTATCCCGCGTACGGACGGCTTAATGGCCAAGCCACCTTGAAGGCGCTATTGGATGGCAGACCATTGGCGATAACTACCAATGGCGTGGGGGACCCTTCCTATCCTTTCCGTTGGCAGGCCATGATGGAACTGACGCCCGGCACTCATGAATTGAAAGTGGCCGCGTTGCATCCCAGCGGCTATTACACGGCCTACGCAACCAATACGTTCACCAATAATTTGGCGCAGCAAACTACCACCATCTTCCGCGACGGCAACGGCAACATTACCAAGCGCGTTCTGCGTAATCCCGATGGCTCAACGAACCTTACCGAGCAGTTTATTTGGGATGCCAAAGATCAGTTGACCGATATCTACAACTACGACAAGGCCCGCAATGGCTTCTATTGGCACGCTGAATATGACGGGCTGAACCGGAGGCTTCAGACCAAATGTTATGTGACCACCAATGGCGTGACGTATATTAACGGGATAGCCCCCACAACCATCAACCAGTATTACGATCCTCAGGTGGAATTCCTAGAGCTTGGCGTTTCATATGGCGCGGCGACCGAATGGAAGCTGTACGGGCCGGATTTGGATGGCACCTATGGTGGAATGAATGGCGTAGGCGGATTTGACGGTATCTCGCCTTACCTAAACCTGTTCAATCCAGTTATCAGTGATTATCGCGGCAATATCCTGGGTGAAGTGACCAATGGGGTGGTGGCCTGGAATCCAGCGCGACCGACCGGTTACGGGGCGGTGCCCGGATACCGCCCAGTGGCGCTGGGGCATGGGGCAAGCCTTGTCCAATCTTCATCCTGGCGAGGCCGTTGGGCAGACATTACTGGCTATTACCAAGTCGGGATGCGCCTCTATGACCCGGAAGCGGGTTACTGGCTTTCGTATGACACGCTCTGGAATGAGCGTGACCCGAATTACCTGACTTTTGCTGGTGGCGATCCCATCAACTATTTCGACGCAGATGGACGGTGCGTAAAAAAAGGGGTGGGGGTTGCAGGCGATGTGGCGATGACAGTGTTGGCCGCGATTTTTACGCCCCAACCTGATGTTCCACCCGAGCTGTTGAGCCCACAGGAACGCCAATATTACAGTGGAATGTCGAGTCTGGTCCAGGATTCAATCGGTCACCCGTTCCAGGATGCGGGTTTTTATAAGCCAAATTCAGGTGCGGCGGTCACGCGAGACGTATTGGCTAGTGGTATAGAGATGTATGGCCTCGCCAAGTCGGGGCAGCAGATGGTGAACGTCAATATTTCAGGACCCAACCGGCAAATACAATGGGGTGCTCCGATTGATGATCCGTATACCAGTTGGCAGGCCAACACCATACAGTCCAGTCCTTCCACCCCGGCCCCGGCATTGCTCCCCGGAGAAGGCCGTGTTGGAACGTATGACGATCTCATTCGAGCCGGTTCGAAAGGGGATAATCTCACCCCTCACCACATGCCGCCGGCTGCTTATGTGCAAGCACAAGGGGGTTCGTACGGTGATGCCATAGCTATGAATATGGAACAGCCCAGTCCTGGAACTGGTGGAAGACACAGAATGACCGAGAGCTATGGGACTCAACCTGACCTCAGCTTAACTCCGCGAGATGCTCTTGCGCAAAGCGTCTGGGATGCGCGAGGAATCTATGCAAGTCAGCGTCTTTACACGCCAAACATTCGGCAAAGTCTGCAACAAGTAATCCGACAGAACTTGAATAGCTCTCCCAATTTATATAAGAGGAATGCGCCCGTGCTAAATCTGCCCAAATAAGGAGGCCATCTATGATAGAAGACGTAATTTATCATTTGCAGCGGCATGCGAAGCTGGAGAACTCTATTGACGTGGAGCGGTTCGACGCAACTCTAAGCCAGATTGCAGGATTGAACGACCCGAGATCGATTGGATTGCTACTGCCGTTCTTCAACGACAAATGCAAGTTCCCGGAAACAATGTTCTCCATCGTCCACACGATCGAGCGGTTCGATGATGAAACTTACGTCCAGGAAATCCTAAAAGGTCTGCCGGGGCTATGGAGTCACTCGCCCTACTGGGCTAACGTCCTTCACTTCCGAATCTTCAACCACGCTTCCTCGCGCCAGGCTTACAAGAATCAGCTTGCACAAGCGGACCCTGCAACCAAAGTTACAGTAAAAGACCTACTTACTACAATGCGCGACCGAGAACCAAAGTTCATTGTAACATGCAACGAAATGCTTGCCATTCTATGAGCTCCAGTCTTTGGAAACAAATTTCCACTTCGACTTAATAAACTTTGAGATGAAAACTCTATGCTGTATTGCCATTTTCTGCTCTAATGCGCTTCACGCTCAACTGGCGGTCACGGTTTCACCGCCAAAAGTGGTCAATCAAAAGGCGGTTGTTCAACTGACGATGAAAAACAATTTCACCAAGAATGTTGAATCTGCTCGTGCGGCATGTTTTTTATTGGATGAACACGGGAAGATGGTGGGGCAATCTGCACAATGGGTCATTGGTCAAAATAAAACGGGTCTTGAACCGTCTGCGACGAACACCTTCAATTTTGTAATGACGAGTCGCGATCAACCATTTATGACCACAAACTTAACAGCCAACGTGAGTTTTAGTCGCGTTATTTTGAGCGGCGGCAAACTGGCCGACCCGCAAAAAGACGTGACGATAACGCAAAAAATGCAGTAGAAATCGCGAAATTACTCGGTGCGGAGCGGCTTGTGGTTCAACAAGGTTAATCCGCTGAGATTTAAGAACATTGTAAAACAGAACATTGTAAAACCGTTGTAAAAGATCAGCATTCTGCTAGAAATGGGAAACAGTATGAGGAAAAACTTGGGCATATCGGTCGGCTTGATGACGATCTCCGTCATCTGCTTCGGGGGATTGATTTCACGAGCTAACGCTGAGGAAAAATTGTCTTTCGTCCAAACCTCGGTTTCAGGGGTAACAATCAGCGGATATGTGAACGCGGAAGTCGATTTTAATTTCCAGCCGGGCGTAATGGTTGATTCAGGTTCTATTGCATCAAATCCCAATTCGGCAGGCCCACTCTTGAGAGGGGACATTAATTTCATTTCGGGCGTGTCATACCAGGGGACGCCGATGGATTTGAACGATTTTACTTCATCGCATTCAATACATGTCGAATCCTTTCCAGTCGTGCCCAGTATGCTTAATGCCCAAACAGTTCCAGAACCCTCTCCGTTTGCGCTAAGCGGTTTAGCCTGCGCCTTAATTGCTGCGTCTCGATTGCGCAAGCAAGGCTTCAGGTCATAGACGTGCTCGGGCCTATCTCCCGAGCGCGAGCCAATGGTTTGTTCTGAGATTGGAATAGGGCTAATTAGTCTTTAGGGCAATATTTGCCGTCTCCTTGCGCCCGAAGGTATCTGGTCAGGTTCCTTTCGTTTTTTGCTCGTTTTGGGGTAAATTTGGTCTTAATTGACCGATGTGTAATACCCAACAGGGCTACTCTCCCCCGGGGAGAGGGGAAAGCAAGCGGCAGATTTTAGTTTGCGAAAAATTATTCAACAAATTCTGTCGTGCTCAATTCCTGTATTCCTGACCAGCGTGCAGAATTATCAACTTCCCGAAACGTCGAGGCTCAGGATTTCGCCGGGATCGCATTCGGCGGTGACTTCGAAGGGGCGGCAGCAGATTTCGCAATCTGTCGTGAAGCGTTGCGAGGGGATGCTGGTATCGATGGTCAGCTCAAAGGTCTGGCCGCAGAACGGGCATTGGATGGGTTCGGAGACTTCCACAGACCAATTATTGCGCAGGAAGGCGCTGGAAGCGACGGGGAAAATTTACGATTTACGCGAGGAATAAAAAATGACGCATCACCAAGCAGGAATGTTTATGGGCATGGAAAGGCTTACAAATCTAGTGTTGCTCCGCAGCGATGGGATGAAACACCGCACCGGCGGACATGGCTGTCCGCGCTCCAGAGACCAGACATGGGTCAGATGTTGGATAATTCCTGTGTCGCAGCGCGTTGGGATGTGCTGCGGCTGGTCCTGCGGACACAGCCGCGGTCCATGGGATTCGCGGCTGATGGATTTCAGGAATTTCGAGGGTCTTCCTTAATGCCAAAGCGTTGCGGATTAAAAATCCGCGATACGGCAGAATCAAATTCGCGCTACCTGGATTCAACGTTCGGTCTCAACCTTTCGGGCGGCAAGGACTTTTTGCGATGGCGTGTAGTTGGCGATGAAGTCGCGGTAAAACTCGGCGAACGTGCCAGCAGCCAGCGATGCGCGGATATCGGTCATCAGCTTGATGTACATGTACGAGTTATGGATGCTGACGAGGCGCAGGCCGAGAATTTCGTTGGCCTTGAGCAGATGCCGCACGTAGGCGCGCGTGAAGAGTTTGCAGGCGAAGCATTCGCAGCCTTCTTCGATGGGCCGGAAGTCCGCCTTGTACGCGCCGCCTTTGATGCCATACGCGCCGCGTCGCGTGATGGCGGTGCCGTTGCGGGCGATGCGCGTGGGCAACACGCAATCGAACATATCCACGCCGCGCGCGATAAGTTCCACCATCTGCGCAGGCGTGCCCAGGCCCATGGCGTAACGCGGTTGTTTCTCCGGCAGGAACGGCACGGTCAATTCCACGGCCTTCATCATTTCCGGCTCGGGTTCGCCCACGCTGACGCCGCCGATGGCGTAGCCGTCAAAATTATTGCTCACGATGGCTTTGGCGCATTCCTCGCGCAGCGCGGGATTGACGCCGCCCTGGCAGATGCCGAAGACCAACTGGCCTTCACCACGCGGTTGTTCGCGGCATTCCTTCGCCCAACGGATGGTGCGCTCCACGGCCAGGCGTTGTTCCCTGGCGGGCGCATCGTGCGGCGGACATTCATCGAAACACATCGCGATATCCGAACCGAGCGTGCGTTGAATCTCCATCGCTTCTTTCGGCCCGAGAAACAGTTTGGAACCATCGAGGTGCGAACGGAATTCCACACCGTGCGCCTGCACTTTGCGGATCTTGGCGAGGCTGAAGACCTGGAACCCGCCGCTGTCGGTGAGGATGGGCTTCTGCCAATTCATGAAGGTGTGCAAGCCGCCGGCGAGCTTGATGATGTCCATGCCGGGGCGGATGTTGAGATGATAGGTGTTGCCGAGGATGATCTGCGTATCCATCTCCAGCAATTCACGGGGGTCGAGCGCCTTCACGCTGGCCTGCGTGCCCACGGGCATGAAAACGGGCGTATCGATGACGCCATGGGCGGTGGTGAGCCGGCCCAAACGCGCTTTGGTGTGGGCATCTGTTATTAACAACTCGAACATCCCGCCAGATTTAGCTGAAAAGGGGGTGAAAGGACATGAATTTTGTTTTAACCACCACGTGAAACGTGGCAAGCGGATGGGTATGGAGCCACGTTTGCAGGTGACTTTTTCGCCGGTGGCGCTAATGTAGGTAGGTTATGACAGTGGAAGACTTAAAAGGAATCGTACACTCCGATCCCGAAATCATGGGTGGCACGCCGGTGTTTGTCGGCACACGGGTTCCTTTGCAAAATCTAATCGACGCCCTGGAAGGCGGAGAATCGATTGAAGATTTCCTAGAAGGCTTTCCTTCAGTTAAGCGGTCGCAAGCGATTGCGGTGATTGAAGCGGGTCAGTTGAAGATGCTGGAAACTGTCGGTCATGCGCATACTCATTGACGAATGCCTCGATTGGCGTTTGGCCCGTGCATTGACAGGGCATGAATGTGTCTCAGTCCAAAAGAAGGGCTGGAGCGGCGTCAAAAATGGAAAGCTGCTTGCACTGGCCCAGGCGGAATTCGATATTTTTCTGACAGCCGACCGGAATCTGAGCTTCCAACAAAACACCACCAAATTTCAAATCGCAGTGGTGGTATTGGTCGCTGGCAGCACACAGCTAAATAAAACCCTCCCCTTGATGCCCAAAGTTCTGGCACTGCTGCCCGGCTTGATTCCGGGGCAAGTAGCGGTCGTCAGGTCTTAGGCTGACCAATCTTAGTAACTCATTGCCGCCGCTAGAGTTTTTCTGAACATGCCGTAAAAGTTTGACAAATCAAACATTTATGCGATTATTTCTAAGGTTGTCCGCTACCTGACAACCGGAGCCGCTTTGGCCCCTAAATAAGTCGATTATCGAAAACTGATAGTCGAGAGCGCTGAACCCAAAAAAGGCGCTAAGCACATATTAAAAGCTCCACGTGGTCGAGGGCCGAGAGACGATTGTCGAGTGCTAATCAGGCTCGACGGAGTCTCGCCCCACCACATCAAAATCCCACTCTTGATGGAGTAGGGATTCGTCCTGCTCCAGCGGGACGCAACCGCTAATTGAACCAAGGAAGACCGCCTAAAGGCGGAACTCCCAACCCCAGAAAAACAAAAAACCTATGACTAGACGCGGAAAAATCGCACGGTTGCCTAAAGAGATTCGGGCGACGTTGAATGAACGGTTACACAATGGCGAGCGGAACGATTTACTCGTCGAATGGCTCAATGCCCAAAAGGAAGTCCAGGAAGTGCTGGCGGCGCAGTTTGAGGGCCGACCGATCACGGAACAGAACCTGTCGGAATGGAAAACAGGCGGTTTCAAGGATTGGGAACGCAACGAGATATCCAAAGAACTGGTGCGGGCGGGCAAGGAGGAGTCCGATAGCCTGGATGACGCGGCCCTGGGCGCGGAGATAAGCGATTGCAGCGCGCGGTTGCTGTCGGCGGAGATACTGGCCTTGCAGCGGGAGATGCTCGGTAAAGAGATGCCGGTGGAAGAGCGGTGGAAGCTGGTCTGTCAGTTGCACAAACAGATCTCGAAGATGCGGAAGGATGACCATCGGAGCGTGCGCACCATCCTGCAGCAGGAAAAATGGGAACAGGAACAGGAGGACCGGGAAGCGGCGGCGGAAAAGCAATTCAGTGAGGATTTCAAGAAGTCGGAGGAGGAACGGGAGAAGCGGTTGAATGCGCCATTGCTGGCGAGGTATGACGTGCCCTCGCTGGCCGAAATGTACGGCGGAGGCAAAGGGGGTTGGAAAAAGGCGGCGCGGCAGATCGAGCTGGCCCGGGGCTTGCCGTTGGGAATCCTGCAGGAGCGCAAGGGCGGGAAGTGGCAGATTGTGGACAATGATTGGGCGTGGGTGGAGACCAAGGATGAAGGCAGAATGAAAAAGGAAGAAGGGAAGGGGCGAAAAACTCCAAAATCCAAGAGCCAGGCTCCCAAGAAGCAACAGAAACCAAAATCTAAAGCGGTCAAGGGCCAGAAGAAGTCAGCGCCGATGGTTAAGCGGGCGAAGGGTTTTGGGCGGGACGCCCAAAACAACCCGCGAGACGCGGGTGCTACACGAAAGCAGATCGACGTCCGGCCAGATGCCAATGAATCAATCCAAACCATGTCTATCGGGGGCCAGGAAACGGCGGCAACCCCACCCGATCCGACTCAATCCGACTTAATCGAGGCAAAAAATTCAACGGCGGTAGGAAAAAGTGAGGATGGAGGGTTGCGGATGGAAGATGGCGGGGAAGCAAAACCTCCAAGCTCCAAGCACCAATCACCAGAGCAGCCCCAAGCTCCACACACCAAGGTGGTCGAGGGCCCGGAGGTGTATGATGGAATTGCTGCCAGCGAACAGGCGGCAAAGGACGACGGCTCGTCGGTAGCCTCGCCCCACCACGAGGGTATCGAGGCTTCGACGGAGTCTCGTTCCACCGACGTGGCAGGCGTCAAACGGCATAACAATCCGCCGCCCCGGATTGTGGAGGTTGGGCTACAAAAATGGGGAACCGCCTAAAGGCGGAACTCCTAACAACGGAGAGAAACCGAATGAAGAAAAGAAAGAGCCCGTTCGAGGCACTGGTCCGAACACACAACCCAACAACCCCAGTGCCTGAACGGACAAATCTGAAATTGCCTTCCTGGTCAGTCCCGCTGGCGCGGGAGACTCCCCTTTGGCTTCCCAAGCCCGCCACCAGTCAGATGCCCGACAAGAATCGTTCGCTTCGCGAATTGTGGTCCCGCGTCCCGCTCCGCGGGCCGCACCCTCTCCCGTTTCACGGGAGAGGGCACCGCGGCAATTTCAAGGAACTGGCGTTACCGGCGATTGCCACCATGGCCGTCACGGTCACCGCCGCGATTGTCGCGATGGTCGTCACGATCTCCTCCACGATGATCGTCACGGTCGCCGCCGCGGAAGCCGCGATGGTCGTCGCGATCAAACCGATGGTCGCGGAACCCGTCAAAGTCGCGATGGCCATAATCGCGATAGACGAAGCGCGGTCCGCCGCCGTAAACGACCGGGGCGGGGGCATAGCACACGGGCGGCACCGGGGCGTAAACGACGGGCGCGGGCGCACGATAGCCGTGGTCGCCGATGCTGACGCTGAGGTGAGTGATGGGGTCGACAAAGCTGGCGGCAAAACCGGCTTTGGCGCTAGGGGTGTTCATGGCCACGGCGGCCACGATAGTTGCTGCTAAAATCAAAGTTTTCATATGTTTTATTCCTTTCATTACCAACAATGAATCTGACGAAGCAGGTTGCATTTTATTCAAGTGGGTTTAAATGTCTGGTATGCCAGGGAGAAATAAGCCCATTCAGGCTGAATTCAATGGGAAGAGACGCGCAGTTGGACCCCTCTCCCTTTCCCTCTCCCCGTTTAGCGGGGCGAGGGGACGGCAAGTAATGTCGCTGTGACTTCCCACGAGGTGTAACATAAACACTAAATCGTTTAGTAGTTAAACATGAGCAGACCCAATGTGCATAGGCCGCCGCCGCAGAAACGGCGGGTGCCTAAATCATTCAAGGACCTGACGCCGTCGAACCATTTCAGCCCGGCGAAATTTTTCCAGGAAATGATCTGGAAGGCGTTTATCACGAAACGGACGGGGGAGCAAAAGGTCCCGGTCTTCCCCAAGTTGACGAAGGGCCAGGTCGCCATCACGTGGATCGGCCATGCGTCGTTCCTCATCCAGTTCACGGACCTGAACGTGTTGATCGACCCGAATTTCGCGAACTGGCTTTTCCTGTTGAAACGAGTGAAGCGCGCGGGCATGAAGATAAAAGACCTGCCACCGATCGACCTGGTGTTGTTGACGCACGCGCATTTCGACCATTTCCACAAACCGTCGCTGCGGCGGTTGCCGCATCCGAAGATAGCGGTGATGCCATGGGGCATGGCGGACCTGGCGCGAGACCTGGGTTTCGAACGGACGGTGGAGTTGGACTGGTGGGAAACGTTCTGCCACAAGGATTGGAAAGTGACGTTCACACCGAGCCAGCATTGGGGAGCGCGCACGTTGCAGGACCATCATCGCGGTTACGGCGGGTTTGTGCTGGAACACCAGGGGCGCAAGATCTATCACGCGGGGGATAGCGCGTACTTCGACGGGTTCAAGCAGGTGGGGCAGCACCTGTCGCCGGAGATAGCGCTGCTGCCCATCGGCGCGTATCACCCGGAAACATTTCGCAAGGTGCACATGGGACCGGACGAGGCGGTGAAAGCGTTCAAAGACCTGAAATCGAAATGGCTGGTGCCGATGCATTATGGGACGTTCAAGTTGTCGTTCGAGGCGCTGGATGAACCGCCGCGCTGGCTGCGGGAGATAGTGGTCCAGGAAAAACTGACGGCGTGTTTGCGCATCCTGGAGGAAGGCGTGCCGGTGGTGTTTTAAAGAACACAGCACCGACGAACATCGATGTATCCCGCCGAAAAGATGAAATTTATTGAATGAAAAAGCGAGCAGCTGAACCCCTCTCCCTTTCCCTCTCCCCGCTTGGGCGGGGCGAGGGGACGGCAAGGGATGTCGCACAATATTCAAGCGCGAAGCATGGGTGAAGTTTTGCTGCTTGCCCCGGGTTTCCATCCGTCTAGAGTTATACCTATGAAAAAACTCGTCGGGTTGCTGGGCTGCGTGTTATGCCTGCAATTGCGCGCACAGATGTTGGTGGAAGTGCGGCTGGACCAGGACCAATTTCTGCCCGGCGAATCCATCCCGGTCGCGGTGCGCGTGGCCAATCACTCCGGCCAGACGTTGCACATGGGCGATTCAGCGGATTGGCTGACGTTCACGATCGAATCCACAGATGGTTTGATCGTCTCCAAAAACGGTGAAGCGCCGGTGTACGGGGAATTTGACCTGGAGTCTTCGCATATCGCCACCAAACGCGTCGACCTGGCGCCGTACTTCAACCTGCCCAAGGCCGGCCGTTACCAGATCACCGCGACAGTGCATGTGAAGGGCTGGGACAAGGAATTTTCCAATCCGCCGAAAGGGTTCGACCTCATCGAAGGCACGCGGCTGTGGGAACAGACGTTCGGCGTGCCCAGCACCAACACCACGGCTGAGCCGGAGATGCGGAAATATATTGTGCAGCAGGCGAATTATCTCAGCAAAATCACGCTGTACCTGCGGCTGATGGATGCGAATGAGACGCATGTCATCCGCCTTTTCCCCATCGGCCCCCTGCTCTCGTTCAGCCGGCCGGAACCGCAGGTGGATTCACAAAGCAACCTGCACCTGTTGTACCAGAACGGGCCGCATACGTTCAGTTACACGGTGTATGATCCGAACGCCGAAATGATTTTGCACCAGACGTATGGTTACGGAAATCTCCGACCGAAACTCTCGCGGGATGATAACGGAAAAGTGTTCGTCCTGGGCGGCGTGCGGGTCAGTGAGCCGGATGATTATCCCGCGAAGATCATGCCCATCTTGAATGTCGTCTCGACGAATGCCCCCTCTACGAATGCCGTGCCCGTTCCTGCGCCCTGAAAAACTATTGCACTACGTCGTCGACGGTGTGCACGCGTTCCTGCATGAATTTTATGACATCGGTGGCGCGCACGATCGCGTTCTGCTCGGTCTGGCCCATGAAGGTCTTCATGATGACCCGCACGGCGGCCACGGGGTCGCCGTTCTGGTCGCGCAACGGCAGGATGACGGCCACCGACTCCTTGCCAAAACCACAATACACGGCGCCCTTCTTCAGAACGTTCTGTTCGGTATCGGTGCCTGGGGTGCCCAGTTCGCTTTTGACGTTGCTGGCGATCATGCGGATGGCATCGCTGTCAGAATCTTTGGCGTAGATCTTCAAGCCGAGCAGGCGCGAATATTTCTCCAAAGTGCCATCCAACAAAGCCTGCGCCGGGGGAATGCGCGGAATGTAGGTGACGTCCGTGTCGTAAAAATAGCTGATGGAATCCGATTTGGTCCAAAAGCCGATCTTGCCCTGGGTGAACGTGGTGTCGCCGAGGGGCGGGAAGAGTTCCTTGCCATCCAGCGTGAACTTGATCTGGGTGCCTTTGCATTCCACGGTCATCTCATGCCACACGCCACTGGGGATCTCGATGGTCGGGCCGATAGGCGCGGCGCGCTGGCCTTTGACGACTTTGTAGAAGCGGAAAGAGTTGCCAAGCGAGCTCGCGCGAACGACGTAGAAGTTTTTTTCGTCCTGAATCCGGAAGGCGAGGCCAGCCATCTGCTCCAAACCGCCGCCGACCGTCTTGAACTTTGTTTTCAGCGTGAAATCGGCGAACGTTTCCTTCTCGTAGATGAGCATGGGAAAATGTTCATCCGTGGCATCACGCGAAAGTTGGGCGAGCACGGGACGCTGGTTCACTTTGGGCGCCGTTGCGGTCAGGGGCGCCAGCGTGGGCGGCACGTCGTCCATGATGACCTTCCACTCGCCGGGAGCGCCCTCGCCTGCAACGGCGCTGCGAAAGCCCTCCGGCATCTGGCCAACGGTGGTATTGCTAAAGTCAAATTTGAGCTCGGCGCCCGCCACCCGCAACGCAAGGGCAAGCCATACGCAGAAAAACGTTTTACGCATTGTCGGCAGCGTAACAAAATAAAGTTGGCGGACAAGCAATTGTCTTTCACACATTTCACCAGTTGCCTTTTTGCCGGAGTAGGTTTACTGGTTTTTGGAGGCGTTAATAACCATAAATCGATCTACCATAATGAAAACCCGCGAACTCAAACAACACGAATGGAAGGACTTCTGCCGTCAACTGAACGAAAAGCACCGGGGCGGCATGGTGACCGTAAAAATGCTCCAATCTGATGGCAGCGCCGACTCCATCATGAAGGACATGCCCTTGCAATCCGTGGCCTGGAATGAGAACCGGGATGAATGCAATAACACGATGGTCATCGAGGCGGGACTGCCCAACGAGCGGCCGCGCCAGCATATGATCGTGGAACCGGTCCGGCTCATTTTGCGGAACGGCGGCAGTGAACGCTTCAATGAATTGGATGTCATCGCGGAAAGCGGCACCACGCTCGTCATCCTTCATCCGGGGATCAGCCCGTCATCGCTCGATGGCCTGGGTGTACGCCCGACGGCTTGAACAAACCGTCATGGACACGGCGAAAGGCTGTTGTTATTTGTTTCACGTCACCGTGCGAGGCTTGACCAGCGGCGACGCCATCAATGAAACGCCGCCGCGAAATCGTTAAGACCATCCTGCTCGCGGCGCTGCTTGGTTTCCCGTATTCCGGACGTACGGCAGAGACGAATGCGACGGATAATTTTGCCGATATCGCCGCCACGCCCGCTGAGACCGAAAACCGCGGGCTGGTGACGCCACAACCGCCAAAGCTGCCGCATAAGATCATCCGCTATGGCAAGGACGATCCCAGCGCGGTTTTCCAGCCGGCAGATAAACTTGATACGCCTGAGAAACTGGCGGCAGAGCTGGCAGCGACCCGCAAAGCGTATGAACCTTTCCTCAAAGATTACGCGCTGCAACAACCGGCCACGCGCACGGTCCAAACGTTGGAAAGTTTCGACTGGCGCATCGCGACGTCGGATGACTGGCAGAATTTTCCAGCTGTGCTCACCGGTGCCGGCCAGTGGACACGGGTGAAAATCCCGCACTTTGGTGAACCGTTGGGGAAAACAAATACGTTCTATCGCACCACGTTCACGCTCGCCGCGTGGCAGACGAACGAAGCGGTATTCGTTCGTTTTCGCGGGGTGGATTACAAGGCGCATGTGTTTGTGAATGGCGCTTACGCCGGTTCGCACGAGGGATTTTTTGCGCCGTTCGAATTTGATGTGACCCGTTCGGCGCATCCGGGGGAGAACACGCTGTTCGTACAGGTGGATAATGATTATCCGACGCTCGGCGAGGAGAATGATCCGAAATATCCAAATATCATCGGCGATAAGATTTACGCGGCAACCGGTCCCGGCTTCAATGACCCGGACGCCGGCTGGCATCACGACCCGCCCGGCATGGGCATCTATCAGCCAGTGTCCGTCGAGGTCAGGCCACGTGTGCATGTGCACGATATTTTTGTGCGTCCGCTGCCCGAGGAGAATGGTGCCGAAGCGCTTATCGAAGTCTGGAATTGCGATACGCTGACCAACCGGGTGCAGATTGAGTTCTCCGTTCACGGGCTCAACTTCAAACAAGAGGTCATCGCTGCACAAAAGGTCTCGAAGCCGGATGCCGCGTGCCCGGGCATCAGTTTTTATCGCGTCCGGTTCGCGATGACCAATTTTCTTGCGTGGTCGCCGGATGCGCCGTGGCTTTACGACTTCCAGGTCACGGTGAGATCCGCGAAGTCCGGCACAAAGGATAATGCCCATCGCCAGTTCGGCATGCGTTCTTTCCGCATGAATGAAGAAGGCGAACATAAGGGCCACCTCTTTTTGAACGGACAGGAGGTTCGCCTGCACGGTGCGAACACGATGGGTTTTGAGCAACAGGATGTGATGCGCGGTGATTCCAACCAACTGCGCGACGACCTGTTGCTGGCGAAGATCGCGCACATGAATTATTTGCGCATCACGCAGCGTCCCGTGCAGGAAGAAGTTTATGACATGGCCGACCGGCTGGGGCTGATGATCCAGACCGATTTTCCGCTCTTCGCGCACATGCGTCCGAATCAATTCGCAGAGAGCTTGCGCCAGGTGGGTGAGATGGAGCGGCTCATCCGCCCGCATCCGTCGTGCATCCTCGTCACTTACATCAACGAACGTTTTGGCGATAAAAAATCGAAGGGCAAGATGGCGTGGCGCATGAACCGCACGGAGCAGGATGAATTTTTCCGTGCGGCGGATGAAGTCGTGCACCAGGCGAACCCCGACCGCGTCATCAAAGCAGTAGAAGGCGATTATGACCCGCCCGCGCCAGGACTGCCGGATAATCATTGCTACACGCTCTGGTATTTTCGCAACGGCATCGACATCGGCCAGTTGCTCAAAGGTTATTGGCAACCGGTGAAACCGGGTTGGGATTATGCCTGCGGAGAATTTGGCGCGGAAGGTTTGGACACCATCGAACTCATGCGCGCGCATTGCCCAACGAACTGGCTGCCCCAGACTGCGGACGAGGAAAAAAAGTGGACGCCCGCCAGCATCCCGAAATCGCAGACCGCCGAGATGTACGGGAACTTTTACGACAAGCCGGATTCGCTTGCCGGCTGGGTGGATGCGAGCCGCGCACACGAAGCATTTGCCGACCGCATCATGACCGAGGCGTTCCGCCGGGACAATCGGATGGTGTCCTTTGCTGTCCATCTGTTCATCGACGCGTGGCCGACCGGCTGGATGAAAGCCATCGTGGACGTGGACCGGCAGCCCAAACCCGCTTACTTCGCCTATCGAGAAGCGCTCACGCCGCTCATGGCCAATGTCCGCACCGACCGTTGGAAATTTTTCTCCGGTGAAACGATGAAGACTGAATTCTGGGTCTGCAATGACACGCACAATGTGCCTGCGAACCCAGTCCTGAAATGGGAATTGGAGATTGACGGAAAAGTTATTCATGCGCAGCAACTCGCCGGCACGGTCAAGCCGGTTGAAGCAATGTTCCAGGGATTCACGGCGATTCCGGTCCCGGAAGTCACTGAACGCACGAAAGCCACCCTGCGCCTCGCATTGTTTGATGGTAGCAGGCTGGTGCACGACACTTCCACTGAGGTTGAATTTTTTCCGAAGCCCACGCCCATCAACCTGTCCGTGCAGGTCATCGGCAGCCGGACGAATATGGCCAGCCGACTCGCGCATGAGTTGCATGTGCGCATCTCCCGCAAGGCGACGACTTATCTAATCGATGACTACGCCGCGTATAACAAACGCCGGAAGGAAATCGATTCCGCCATCACGAACGGCGCGACCGCGATTTTTTTGGACCTGCCGAAAGGCGTTTACTGGCTTCCTGATTCTACCGAGTGGCTCAGGGTCCAATCCGCCAATCCGCATTTCCTATCGCGCGCGACGGGTCATCCGCTCGTCGCAGGTTTTGAGCCGTTTGATTTCATGTTCTGGTTTGATGAACGCGCGGACATGATCACGCCGCTGGCGAACGGCAAATTTTCCGATGACGACTGGGACGCCACGATCCTGAAATGCCAGGATCAAGCCGGCGTCGCGGAGAGAAAGTGTGGCAAGGGCCGCGTGGTCTTGTGCGAAGCGTTTCTGGCTGACCGGGTTAGTGCGAATCCTATCGCGCGGATATTTGCGGAACGCCTACTTACCGGCCAGCGGTGAGAATTTCACATGCAGTTGATAGCTCTGCGGCGGCACAGCGTATTTCACCAACACGCCCGGACCGCAACTGCCATTGCCCAGGCCGCATTGTTTGGCGTCCAGTGAAAGGATGACTTCCGGACGCGGCTTCAATTCGTAGTTGTGCCGGGCGCCGGCAAGGTCAAGCGCCGTGAAATGGATGGCGGAGGCAGCCATCGGGTTTTCTTCGGCCACAACTTTCAACCCGCTGCCGGTTGTGTCGCTCAATGTGAGCCAGCGCACATCCTCTTTGTTGCCGGTTTCCTGCGGACGGACGTAGGGAATATATTGCCCATCTACAGTGCTTTTCCAGACACCTATGTCAGCGCTCTCTTTACGGTCGGCGTAATTTTCCCACGGTCCGCGTCCGTACCAACAGAAATTCGTGCATTCGCTGTTCAAGCGCATAACCACGCCCACGCGCGGCAGCGTGGCGAGCGTGCTGGAACAATCGAGACGATTATCCATATCCAGCGTGCCATCGCCGCGAATGGTCCATGTGGCGTGATGGACAAAAACTCCGTTGGTCGCCGTGCTGGTTGCCGCTGTGACGATGCGCACCTCGTCGGGCTTCGGCTGTGTGACCTCAAACGAATCCACGTGGCGCACCATGTTGCTCAGGCCCGCGTCCTTCCAATCGCGCGCAAGCCATTTGCCGAAGCCACGGTCGTTATCCGTTGTCGCACGGAAGATCTGCAACACCGGACCAACGGGGCCATCGGTGGTTTGGGCGAGTGTTTCGCGATTGTTGAACTTCAGCGACGTCAACGTCCCTACGGTGCGGCTGAAGATTGCGGAAAAATTGGCCCCATCAATCGTCACGGCATCGCCGTTTTGAGTTAGCGTGAGATTTGAAGACGCCTGCACAAAGACTGGCTTCGGGACAGTCGCCACGTCCAACTTCATCTGTTGCCACGCAATCTCAAATCCGGCCTTTGCCCACAGTGAATCCTGTTTTGTGTGGAAGCTGATGCGCAGCCAGAATTCAGCGGCGTCGGACGTCGGTTTGGTGACGGGGATTTTTACTTCGATGGATTTTCCCGGCGCGCAATCAACCGGATCCAACACGCCGGATTGAATCTCCACGCCGTCGCTGTCGGTTACTGACCAGCGCGTTTCAAAGTCGGCCAAATTCACGAACGAATTGCGGCTAGTGATTTTGACCGCGACTTTGCCGGGCTTGAGGTTAACTGGAGCAATGGCGACAGGCTGGTAGACTTTTTTCACTTCCCAATACTTGGGATAGATGTCCCGGTCTGAAGTAACGATGCCTTTGATGCAAAAGATTCCGAGGTTCGGCTTGTCGGCGAAATCGCCGCCGAAGGCGATGAATTTTGTGCCGTCTGGCGCGGTCCTGCGCAGGCCCTGGTCGCACCATTCCCAGATGAAGCCGCCGAGCAACCGAGGGTTTGCATAGATCTCATCCCAGTATTCCTGCAGGTTGCCGATTGCATTACCCATGGCGTGTGCGTACTCGCTGGTGAGGACCGGGCGCGTGTCGTTGGTGCGATTGGCGATCTCCACCAGGTGTTCCCAGCGCGAATTTTCCGCCGCATTTGGCTTCACGTAATTATCCATCACGCGCGGATAGAAGCGACTGATGACATCAACACTCGCGGGATCCGGCGTGTGAGTAGTTGGCGTTTTGACAACGCCTGCTTCACCGCCATTTTCGCCGGGTTGAAAAACTGCATCACGTTCCGCCTCGCCTTGCGCGCCTTCGTAATGAATGAAACGCGTCGGATCATAGGTGTGCAGCCAGGCGGCCATCGCTGCGAAATTTGGCCCCCAACCGGATTCGTTGCCAAGCGACCAGATGATGACGGAAGGATGATTTTTGTCCCGCTGCGCGAGCGCGACGGCGCGGTCGAGGAAAGCAGCGGTCCAGCGCGAACTGTTCGCCAGAAAACCGCGCGTGCCCTGTGCTTCGAGATTTGCTTCATCTAAAACGTAGAGGCCGTACCGGTCACATAACTCGTACCACAGCGGGTTGTCCATGTAATGACAGGTGCGGACGGCATTGATGTTGTCGCGTTTCATCAGCCCGATGTCCTGGATCATGCGTTCCGGCGAAATGGCGTGGCCGGTATCGGGATCAACCTCGTGGCGATTGACACCGCGCAGGCGGATGGGTTGGCCGTTCACCAGGAACTGCCCGTTGCGGATCTCAAGCTTGCGAAAGCCGACCTGTGAACTATCGGCCTCAACCACTTTGCCGTTTTCGTCGCACAATGTGAGCACCAGCGTGTACAGATTGGGCGTTTCAGCGTTCCACTTGGCGGGATTTTCCACTTTGCCCCCGAGCCACGCAAATTTAGACGGGCCGCGCTGGGGCGTGCGGTCATCGAGAATTTTTGAGTTCCAATCGCGATTCAGGATCGATGCGGCGTCATGGCTCAGTTCATTCGTAAAAAAAGGATGATTGTTCGCATCATACAATTGTGCGCGAACAGTCCAGCCGTTGAGCGAACGGTTCGCGTAGTCGGCTAACTCGGGTTTTATCTGCAAGGTGGCGTTGCGATAGTCTGCGTCCAGATCTGTGCGAACGGCGAAATCGCGGATGCGCGCAGTGGCGGTCGAATACAGATAGACATCGCGGAAGATGCCGCTCATACGCCACATGTCCTGGTCTTCTAGATAACTGCCATCGCTCCAGCGATACACTTCCACGGCGATTTGGTTCGCGCCGGGTTTCACAAAATCCGTGAGGTCGAACTCCGCAGGAGCGCGGCTGTTCTGGCTGTAACCGACGCGCACGCCATTGACCCAGATGTAAAATGCGCTCTCCACGCCATCGAAATGGATGAACATGCGGCGGCCATTCCAATCAGATGGCAACTCGATCGAGCGGCGGTAGGAGCCGACGGGATTTCGTTCTTTGAAGGATGTGTAATTTTCCGGCGGTTCATCCATCACGTACGGCGGGTCGATCTTGAAGGGGTAACCGGAACTCACATAGATGGGCGTGCCGAAGCCTTTCATCTCCCACGAAGAAGGCACCTCAATCGCCGGCCAGCTGGAATCATCGAAATCGGTCCGGAAGAAATTGGTGGGCCGCAATTCCGGACGTGCCACCCAATGAAATTTCCACGTGCCGTTGAGAGACTGAAAATAAGGCGAGGCTTCCGGTTTGTTCGCGAGCGCCTGTTCCACGTTCGCGAACGGGATAAACGTGGACCGCACCGGTTCACGATTGATCTGGAGCACTTGCTCATTCTCCCAATCCGGCGGGTCTGCGAAGGCCGCGAGCGCCAGCAGGTTCAGCAGGATGGCGGCGACGATTCGATGGCGTTCGGTTCGCATTTGTGACGGGATATTGTTACTTTTTCAGGCCGGTGGCGCAACCATGCACCGGTCACTGGCATATTTCCACAGTTTTTCGGCGCTTTTTAGATGACTGGCTGGCGCAAGTTGGGCTACAAGATGACACGCTGACGCCCAATAAAACCGTGGAACGCATCTTTGCAACTTATTTGATCGAGACGCCGCTAGCCGTTGAAAAGGCCGCGGCTGTTTTGGCTGGTGAACAATCCTCCGGCACCTTCGTCGCCGTGCCCGGGGAAACGGAGGAATTGAAGCACCGGTTCGCCGCGCGCGTGGAAAAAATCACTCCGCAGGAAACGGTGGCAACACCCAGCGTGCCTGGCGCGCATTTTCAAAACGGAAAATTTCAACGCGCACAAGTGGTCGTGTCGTGGTCGTTGGAGAACATGGGTTATAACCTGCCGACGCTCATCTCCACGATTCAGGGGAATCTCTATGAATTGTCGCAATTCTCCGGGCTGAAGCTGATGGACCTGGAATTGCCCGCGTCGTTCACCAAACATTTTCGCGGGCCGAAATTTGGCGTGGCCGGCTGCCGCAAGCTGACGTCGGTGGAGAATCGTCCGCTCACCGGCACCATCATCAAACCCAGCATCGGGTTGACCCCGACGCAGACGGCGGAAATGGTAAAGACGCTGGCCGAAGCCGGAATCGATTTCGTGAAAGATGACGAGCTGATGGCGGATCCACCGCACTCGCCGTTCAATGAACGTGTGGATGCCATCATGCGCGTCATCAATGCGCACACGGAACGCACTGGCAAGAAGGTGATGTATGCTTTCAATATCAGCGACGAGCTGGACGAGATGCAGCGGCATTACGAAAAAGTTGTCTCGGCGGGCGGCACTTGCGTGATGATTTCACTCAACAGTGTGGGCCTGAGTGGCGCGAAGAAGATTTGTGACATCGGCACACTGGCCATCCATGGGCATCGCAATGGTTGGGGCATGTTGAACCGGCACCCGTTGTTGGGCATTGAATTTTCGGCGTACCAAAAACTCTGGCGGCTGGCTGGCGTGGACCAGATACACGTCAACGGCATTGCGAATAAATTCTGGGAGAGCGACGATTCGGTGGTGCGCTCTATCGAGGCGTGCTTAAAACCATTTCTCGGCGGAATGTCAGTGTTACCGGTGGTTTCATCAGGACAGTGGGGCGGCCAGGCACCTGAGACGTATCATCGCACACGTACGGTTGACCTGCTTTACATGGCCGGTGGCGGCATCATGGCACATCCGGACGGCGCGGGTGCCGGCGTGCGTTCGTTGCGCAAATGGTGGGAAGCAGCGGTCGAAGAATTAAGTTCGGAACAGGCAGTGGCGAAATATCCAGAACTGAAAAGGTCGGTGGAGAAATTCGGGAAGAAATGAAATTGCTCCTGACTTTTTACGGCGACGATTTTACGGGCTCGACCGATGCGCTGGAGCAACTGGCGTTGTCGGGCGTTTGCGGGGCACTGTTCATTGAGCCGCCCACCCGCAAACAACTTCAGAAGTTCAAGCATCTGCAAGCAATCGGGGTCGCCGGCCTGACGCGTTCGTTGACGCCGGATATGATGGAGCGTGAGCTTCGGCCGGCACTGAAAAAATTAAAGGCCCTTGGCGCAGCGCACGTTCACTACAAGGTCTGTTCCACGTTTGATTCGTCGCCGAAGATTGGAAGCATTGGGAGAGTGATTGATGTCGCATCAGAGATTTTTCACGGACCATTTGTGCCGCTATTGGTGGCCGCTCCGGCCTTGGGGCGTTACACGATTTTCGGAAATCATTTTGCGCGCTATGGCATCGGTAGCGCAGGTGCGATACACCGGCTTGATCGCCATCCGTCCGTGAGCAAACATCCGGTTACGCCGATGACCGAAGCGGATTTGCGGGTGCATCTGGCGAAACAGACGAAGAAGAAAATCGCGCTGTTCGATATCACGAAAGTTTCGCTGCCAGAGACGGAAGCGCGGGCGGAACTAAAAAAGATTCTCGCTGATAAACCGGATGTGGTTTTGTTCGACGCGCTTACCAATGAACATCTGTCGCTTATCGGGCGATTGATTGACGGTTATGGGACGACTCTATTTTCGGTAGGCTCATCAGGCGTTGAAACCGCGCTGGCAGCCAAGCGAAAGGCAAAGGCGCAGGTCTCGAAGGCTTCCCATGCAAAACAAATCCTTGTTGGGTCAGGCAGTTGTTCACCAGTAACTAGCGGGCAGATTGCGTGGGGATTGAAGCATGGATTTACGGAAGTAGCATTGGGTGCGGCGCGGCTGGCCTCGAACAAGACTGCGGACGCGGAAATCCGCCGCGCTTCCTGTGAGGCGGTGCGGCTACTGAATATGGGTTGCAATGTGATTGTTCACACGACGAAAGCCGGCTCGCAAAAATTGGTCACCGCAAAATTGAAGCATGACAGCGCGAAGATTCTAGGGACGGCACTGGGCGTGGTGTTGCGCAATGCCCTGGCGGGTTCGAATGTCCAACGTGTGTGTGTGGCGGGCGGGGATACTTCCAGCTTTGCGGCCCGGGCATTGGGAATAGAGGCGCTGGAGATGATTGCAAGGTTGACGCCGGGCGCACCGTTGTGCCGGGCGCATGCGCCGCTTTCACCGATGGATAGGCGCGAAGTGGTTTTCAAAGGCGGCCAGGTTGGTGCAGAAAATTATTTTGAGACCGTATTGAAAGGCAAACGATGAAAAAGAAACGATTGGGATTGATACACACGTCGGCGACGCTCGTGCCGGTATTCGCGCAACTGTGCAGAGAAAAATTGCCGGGCGTGGAGACGTTCAACATCGCGGATGACAGCCTGGTGAAAGGCATCATCGCGGCGGGGAGCCTTACGGCGCAGATTTCGCGTCGCGTCGCAAGCTATCTGGAATCCGCCGAACTCGCGGGCGCGGATTATATCATGGTCACGTGCTCGTCCATCGGGCCGGCGGTGGAGGCGGGCGCCAAATTGATCGGCGTGCCGGTGTTGCGCGTGGACCAGCCGATGGCTGACAAGGCTGTGCAAAAAGGCAAACGCATCGGGGTCGTGGCCACACTGCGAACGACGATGGAACCGACAGCGGACCTGATTGCGCGTCGGGCACAGGCGGCAGGCAAGAAAATTGAGCTTACATCAAAACTTTGCGAAGGGGCGTTTGAGGCATTGATGAGCGGTGATTCGGCGGGGCATGACGCGAAAGTTGCGGCGGCGTTGAAGGAATTGTCGCAGCACGTGGATGTGATCGTGCTCGCGCAGGCCTCGATGGCGCGGGTGGTAGATACACTGGCCCCGGCCGATAAACGGGTGCCGATTTTGGCGAGCCCGGGCATCGCGGTGGATTACCTGGCAACGGTGCTCTAAAAGGCTTTGACATAACGAACCAAATGACAACGCTGTCATTCATGAAACCCACTCTCCTCGCGTTCGCGTTATCGTTTGTGCTGTTGGCGGGTTGTTCAACCACTGCGTCTGGCGGTAAAAAAGTTTCTGATGGCGAAACAGTGCTTATCACCTACCGGGTGAAGCCGGGGAGCGAGGCGGAGTTTGAACAGGTGCTGGCTGAGGCGTGGAAAACGTATCGCGCTGAGAAGCTCGTATTCGCAAGTCCGCACCTCATCACGCGTGACAAGGATGCGGGTGGCAAGCCGCGCTTTGTGGAGATCTTCAGATGGGTGAGCGCCAGCGCGCCGGATCATGCACCTGATTCCGTCAAAAAGATTTGGGCTCAGATGATGTCGCTTTGTGAAAAGCGTGATGGCCACGGCGGACTCGAGGGAGGCGAGGTTGAAATTGTCGGTTCACCCAAATGAATAACGCCGTATTGTGGCAAACTGCGCTGGTGATCCTGACGGTCGCGCTCGCGGTCAGTCTGCGCTATTCTTCAAAGCTACGCGGCTACCAATTCACGGCATGGATCATCGCAGCAGTTACGGCAGCGATGATATATCCGGAGGCGTTTAAACACTGGGGCACGGTCGACCTGCGCAACAAATGGCTCATTCTTGTGGTGGTGCAGGCGGTGATGTTTGGGATGGGGACGCAGATGAGCCTGCGCGATTTCGCCGGCGTGGTGAAAACGCCGCGTGGAGTGTTTGTGGGCATTGTCTGCCATTTTTCGGTGATGCCGGTGGTAGGGTTTGCGCTAACAAAAATCTTTCACTTTGAACCGGAGATTGCGGCGGGGATCATCTTGATCGGGTCGTGTTCCAGCGGACTGGCTTCCAACGTCATGGCGTATATAGCGAAGTCGAATCTGGTTTTGTCAGTCACCGTCACTGCTATCACGACGATGATCGCGCCTATCATGACGCCATTCTGGATGAAAGTGCTGGCGCATTCGTATGTGGAAGTGAGTTACTTCAATATGATGATGGAGATCGTGAAAATCGTACTCGTGCCTATCGGTGCAGCGTTGTTGCATGATTATTTGAAACACGCTTCGGCCCGTGGGCGGACGATTGTTCTGAGCATAGCGGCCTTTGGCGCAACTTGGTTGATATTTCTAACGTGCGGTGGCTGGAAGTTTTTGTCGGACCATTATCCGGATGCACTGGCGACCATCAGCATCGGGGGATTTCTGTTAAGCGCGTTTGTGATCGGGACGGTCTATCACTGGTTGACACGCTGGTTCACACGATTGGATAACTGGATGCCGGTGCTTTCGATGGCCGGCATCGTTTATTTCACGACGGTCACTACGGCGGCTGGGCGCGATAACCTGATCAAGATCGGCGCACTGCTGTTCCTCGCGGCGGTGATTCATAATGCAGCGGGTTATTTCTTCGGTTATTGGCTTAGCCGTGTGAGTGGATTGGACAAAAATTCGGCACGGTCGGTGGCGTTTGAAGTGGGGCTGCAAAATGGCGGCATGGCATCAGGGCTGGCGGGGGGGATGGGTAAGCTGGCGACGGTGGGATTGGCGGCAGCGATCTTTAGCCCGTGGATGAATGTGAGCGGATCGGTGTTGGCGAATTACTGGAAGAAACATCCGGTCGATGAACCTCCAAGCACCAAGCACCAAGCACCAGAGAACATTCAGGTTCCCAATTTATGAAACAACTAGTAAAAATTCTTTTAACCGCAGGCGTGTTGCAAGCATGTGCTCTCGTCCGTGGAGCGGATACGACCAATACGACGCATATGACCAATGTAGTGGTTTCGCGGTCGGCGATCGATGCGGAGACGCTTACCAATTGGTCGGCGCCGTATCGTGGTTGGACTTATTGGCCGACGCATGTGATTCCGGCGCGCCCGGAATTACCGGGCGTGACGAATATCCTGGGCACGGATATCCCGACAGTTTTCCAGATTCCGGGCGATGACAAATATTACATGAGCTTCGTGGCATTCCAGGGGACCGGATATCAATCGTACATCGCTGAAAGCACAAACCTCATCGATTGGAGCAATTATCGGCTGGCGATGGAATTTGGACCGACGAATGAATATGACCATGGTGGGCGAGTGATCGGAGCGTTTCTCTATGAGGATTATGATATAAACGCGCCGAAGATCTTGAAAAAAATGGATGGGAAATACTGGGGCCTGTACAGCTACTACGGCCAGCAGGGCGGCTATGAACAACATCCGGATGGGCACGGGTTGGCCTGCAGTGATGATGGCATCCATTGGCGGCGGGCGGTGGACCATCCAGTATTGAGCATTCACGACCCGGATTGCGGGCAATGGGAGAGCAACCGTATCTACATGCCGTGGCTCGTGGAATATAAGGGCAGGTATTTTGATTTTTATAATGCGGCGTACAAAAACCATGAGCAAAGCGGTGTGGCTTTTTCCGCTGATCTCATCAACTGGATCCATTATCCGGCGAACCCAATCATTCCCAATCGCAAGGGCGGGTATGACGAAGGTTTTGCATCGGACCCGAAGGTGTATCGAGATGGCGACCATTGGACGATGCTCTATTTCGGCGTTGGTTTTCATTCGGCGCAGATCATGATCGCCTTCTCGCGTGACCTGGTGAATTGGACGGCGGATCCGGAACCGTTGTACAAGGGTGGTGGGAACCCGAGTGGTCTCGATAAACAATACGCGCACAAGACGTCGCTCATCTACAATCCGAAGAATAATATTTTTTACCTGTTCTATGACGCGGTGCCCGGCGAGAAGGGGAACATCGCTGGAGCGCGGGGTATTGGACTGATCACAAGCAAGCCGGTGAATTAACTCACTCGACGCCCGCGATAATCGGCGGGCGAACAACCGAGGACGCGCTTGAAGATGCGGTGGAACTGGGGATAGCTGCCAAAGCCGGCTTCGAGGGCGGCATCGAGCATCGTACGGCGCTGGCCGGTGCCGTAGAGTTGCAGGAATTTCTCCATGCGCTGGCGGTTGCGAAAATCCACCAGGGCGATGCCAGTCTGTTGCTTGAATAACCGGCTCAAGCGATGCGCGCTCAGACCGGAACGCTGCGCGATCTCATTCAACCCCAGGCTGGCACCCTCGCTGCGGATAAGGCGGGCGGCACGCTCGACGGCTGGATGCACATCGCGCACGGGGACGTCGGCGGCGCGTTCAAATTGCTGCCAGGCGGTGAGGAGGGCGTAGTTCAGGCCGCTGTTGAACAAGCCGGGCGATTTTTCGGCGGCGACAATTTCTGAGAACAAATCTTCAAGGCGTGTCAGGTCGCGCTGGGGGAGACGGCGGCAATATTCGCCCTTGGGACCGCGTTGGACGAGGATTTGCGCGCTGGTGTCGGTAGCGACGCGACGGACGGTCTGGGGTTTAAAGACGCCGATCCACATCTCGAAATCCATGGATTGCTCGATAAGCACATGTTCCTGTGCTGGAAAGAGCCATAAAAGGTCGCCGCGCCGGATCTGGTATTTGCGATTGGCGAGCAGGTAGAGGCCGGTGCCTTGCGTCACGAGGTTGAATTCCAACTCGGCGTGATGGTGCATCGCATGGGTGCGGCCGAGGTTGTGATAATGCCAGAGGCTTCCATCGAGTTCACTGGGCAGGTCGAGTTTTTGGCGCATAACGACAAAAAATGATAACAAGTCGCTGGCAAAATGAGAAGCGGAGAAACGCATTACGGCTTATTTTGGAGACGGAACAACCACAAACATTTAAACGACCATGAAAATTACCCAGGAACAAAAAGACCTGTACAAGAACGAGGGCTACATGATTTTGCCGGCGGTCATCCCGCCGGACATGCTGGAGATGTTGCGCGAGGAGTGCTCGTACTACCTCGGCTATTACGATTCCATCATGGATGCCAAGGGCGTGCAGAGCGAAGGCATCAGCCATCGCGGCAAACGTTATTTCATCAACAACCGCTATCGCCTGAGCAACCGCTTGTGGCAATTCATCTTCAGTGATCTGATGGCCAAAGTGGCCGAGGCGACCGTGGGGCCGGAGGCTTATCTATTCCATGAACAATGGGTCGTGAAGGGCGCGGAACAGGGCATGAAATTCTCGTGGCATCAGGACAGCGGTTACGTGAAGTGGTATGACCCTTCCACAAAGCATAATCCCTATGTGACGTGTTGGTGTACGCTGGATGCGGTGAATGAGGAGAACGGTACGGTTTACATTTTGCCGCATTCGCGCGCGGGCACGAAGGGCAAGATCATCGACCATCATAAGGAAGAGGGCACGAATGATTTGATCGGTTACACGGGCAGCGACCCGGGCGATCCGTTGATCGTGCCGGCGGGCAGCATTGTGGCGTTCGACAGTTTTCTGTTCCATCGCAGCGGGCCGAATAAGACGAACCGGATGCGCCGCATCTATCTGCCGCAATACAGCGACGCACCGATCCATCGTCCGGATGGCAAGGTGTGGGCGTTGGGGACGCCGTTCCTGAAGGGTGGAAAGAACATTTACGACCATGCGGGTGATTCGGCTGAGAAATACGGGCCGTTTCCGGATAAGAAGAAAGAAGGGGGCTGAGATCCGTATTGGTGCTTTACCGAGTCATTAAGATGGCTTCCCCCTCACCCCTGCCCTCTCCCTTAGGGAGAGGGCAGAATTGTTCGCAGATGATGCTGCATTCGGAAGACCGATTCGGTTATGCGAGCGAGAAAGTTAACGTGTTATGAAGAAATATGGACTGGGTGTCTTGGGTCTTGGCGAAGGGCGCAGTATCATATCGGCGGGCGTGGATAGCGCGCTCTGGGATGTAGTGCAACTCTGTGACGTCAACGAGGCGCTGTGCCGGCAGCGTTGCCAGGAATTCGGTTTATCGAGTTACACCACGTCGCTGGATGAGCTACTGGCCAACCAAGCTGTGGATGTCGTGGGTATTTACACACCGGACCATCTTCATGCAGAACACGTCATCAAGGCGCTTCACGCGGGCAAGCATGTCATCTGTACCAAGCCGTTCCTGAACGATCTTTCTCGGGCGCGGGATGTCCTGACGGCGCAACAGGAAACAAAGAAACTGGTGTTCGTCGGGCAAAGCTCGCGGTTTTTTGCGCCATTCTCCCGTCAACGAAAACATTTTCTGACCGGCGATTTCGGCGAGTTGAACACGATGGAGGCCTCGTATCACGCGGACCATCGGTGGTTCCTGGAAAAGCCGTGGGCGAAGCAGGCGGCGTTCAAATGGCTGTTTGGCGCGTTGAGTCATCCAGTCGACATGGTGCGCTGGTATTTGCCGGATGTCGCGGAGGTGGTGGGTTATTCGTGCCTCAGTGAGAATGGACGCTCGGGCGGATTGAAGAATGACGACACATTCCATTTTATTTTCAAATCAGCATCAGGGAAAATTGCGCGTTCCAGCGGTTCTTATTCCGGTCCGACGGTGCCGGCGCAACGGGATAGCGGGATGACCTGCATCCTGCGGTGCGCGAAGGGGGCGAGCCAGGCGGATTATCACGAGTTGCGTTACTCGTGGAAGCTGGGCACGCAATCGATCATCGAACGGTTTGAAGGCGAAGAGGACCATTATTTCCGGTTCGAGGGACTTTCGCATCACGCGGGTGAGTACCAGAATTACATCGAATATTTTGCGCGCTGCCTGGAAAGCGGGGAGACGCCGAAGCCGGATGCGCGCGAAGGGGTCGTCACCATTGCATTGCTGGAAGCGATGGAGGAATCCACGCGCGCAGGCAAACCGGTGAAGATAAAGGATGTACTGGTGCGGAATGGGTTGGGGGATTTGGGGTAGCGGTGACTACATTTCGCCAACTCTAATAGTCAGAGTTTACGCTCGCCCTCACCCTGACCCTCTCCCCCGGGGAGAGGGGACAGCAGACGGGCGCTTTCTTATTATTCCAGGTCGTTGAGCAAATCCCGTTGCACCAATGCCGACGTTCCTGAGCTTCGAACGGCAAGATGTGGTGGCAAAATGGGACGGGCGACAGCGGAGGGGTGACGGCGCTCAGGGGACTGAGCGCCCTACCGATGGCAGTGAAGGGTGAGATAGTTTTGATTCGAATGCACACAGGCGTACGCAATTCGGCGGGACGCCGAATTGTACCCGCGAGATCCCGATGCATCGGGACTACATCAATGATTGGACGAGGTTCCCCGCAGTGTGTTTGAGAAAGTTCAAATCGGTCATTCTTTACACCAGAGATGCTGCGGCTCACAGAGCCGCGCTCCGATTTCAGGCAGTATCCGCAAGATTTCTTTCGTGATTCGAGGGTTTCTTGTCCTTAATCTTCCAGCGTGACCCGGAATAATATTTTGCTCCTGACGACGCTGGCCGTGCTGGCGGTGGTGTTGACGGGAATCAAAATCTACCAGAACCATCATGTGGCGGCGGCGGTCGAGCCAATCGTGCTCTATGAACCGTTGCCGCATCCGTATTGCACGGCGGTGGGCGGCGGCGCGACGGCTTACTCCAAGGACAGCGGCACGCCGATACGCGTGGTGGTGGGTCAGGAAAGTACGATGGCGAACTTGAACCAGAATATCGAGTCGCTATTGACGGTGGGGCACAAGGCATTCGCATTTATTCCGGTGGATCCTGCTGGCGCGAAAGGTTTGTTCACGCGACTGAAAAACGCCGGGCGGCTCACGGTGGCTTACGGCGCGCAACCCGCGGAAGGTTCGGAAACTCCATTCGCAGTGGCCACGGATACAAAGGCGGCGGCAACATTGGCGGCGGAAAAACTTTGCGAATTGATGGGGCACAAAGGAAAGATTTTGAACGTGCTGGAATCGTTGACGGATGCGAACACACCGATCCGCAAGGCGGCCGTCGAATCTGTCGTGGCGAAATATCCAGACATGGAGATCATCCAGACGGTGGGCGATGTGACCACGGAGCAGAAGGCGCGGGAGAAAATCGAGAGCGCATTGGTGGCGCGCGGTGATGAAGTGGATGGAGTGATCTGCACGGGTTATACGACGACGGTGGCAGCGGCGACGTTGCTGGCGGACCACAACCGGCAGCCGGGCGCAAAACGCATCCGGTTCGTGGGCCTGGACAATGATGAGCGCGTGCTGGCGGCGATCCGCGAAGGCGGTGTGGACATGACGCTGGCGCAGAATCCTTTTGGGCACGGTTATATTTCGTGCGCTTTGCTGGACCTGATGTTGCAGGGGTGGAAGCCGAAGATGGATTATCAATTTGTGGATGCTGGTTGTTTCCCGGTGACGAAGGAGAATGTGGACACCTACCAGGCGGACATCGAAGCGATGACGAAGAAGATTGTTGCGGAATTGAAGACGAAATATCTCAATGCGCCTTAACAATGAATGCCGCGATTCGCACGTTGGCTTCCCCCTCACCCCTGCCCTCTCCCTTGGGGAGAGGGAGAGTTATGCGCCGTCACCTGTGCCATCGGGCGACCCCACCCAAAACGCAATTGTTTTGTTAAACGCCGACAATAAATTTTTATGACTGCAACCAACACCACGCCGAGATTTGGGCAGACAGATTGGGTCACGGGGCGGACACTGGGATTGATCATTTTTGCAGGAGTGTTGACCATCGTGATGGCGCTGGTATCGCCGAATTTTCTGACGACGGAGACGTTCTTCAGCCAATCAAGGTACATCGCGTTTTATGTGATGGTGGCGATGGCGCAGGCGATCTGCCTGGCGATCGGGGACATGAACCTGGCCGTAGGCGCGGTGGGCAGCATTGCGACGGTGGCGTTCGGGCTGTTGGTCGCGCCGGACCATGCGCATCTTTCGCCGTGGCTGGCGGTGTTCCTGGTTTTTCTCATCGGGCCGGCGACGGGACTGTTGCACGGGCTTATCATCACACGGCTGAAGATAGATGCGTTCATCGTCACGCTTTCGATGATGTTCGTGTACATGGGGCTGCGGTCGGGGATTTCCGGAGGCAATGCGTATTCGATTCCGCAATCGTTCTGGTGGCTGGGCCAGGGCGGCTTCGGCTGGCTGCCGTATATGGTGGTCATTGTGCTGGTGATTTTGTGCGGCGTTTCAGTTCTGTACGGGCGCACAGTGTTGGGGCGATGGCTTATCGCGACAGGGACGAATCCGATTGCGACGAAATTTTCCGGCATCAATACGATGCGCATGGTCATCATCGCGCACGCGCTGAGTGGATGTTTTGCAGTGCTGGCGGCGATTTTTTGGGCGTCGCAATCCGGAAATGCGGCGCCGCAAACGGGGGATGACTGGCTCATCATCTCGTTCGCGGTGGCCATCATCGGCGGGACGGGATTGAAGGGGAACCTGATATCGCCGTTCGGGATTTTGATGGGGGCGATCATCTTCAAGCTTATCCAGCACGCGCTGGTCATCTTGAAGATCAATGATAACTACTCGAACACACTGCTGGGCGGGTTGATTTTGCTGGCGATCATCGTGGATCGGACGCGGGAGCGGTTTGAGAAGAAGTGAAGATGGGAAATGCGCCCATGTTATCGCCGACGATTTTTCGGCGTGTGATTGGTTAAAAGGCGTACGGGGATGAGGGATGGAGGACGGTTGGAGGAAACACCGAAAGCGAAAAAAGGGGTTCAAGTGGTTTTTTTACACTATCCGCTCACTACCGGATTTAACACCACTTGCCTGCCGTTTACCCGGTCATTGGGGAAATCGTTGAAGGTTTTTGGGCCTATTAGAATAGGCACCGTTAATCTCATGGCGAACGGAGACGATAGAATCGAGTGGGATAGTTTGTACACTGCGGATCACTGAAATAGATTGAGCCGTTGGTGATGGAACAGGTCTTCAGCAGAATCCACGTTGTATCCGCCTGATCCGCGCAGGCTTCCACTGCAATGGGGATGTTGGCGGTCCCGGTGATATTGAATCCAAATCGATCGCCCTGAATGCCGAAACAGCCATCGCTAGTCTGCGGCTCCGGGTTCCAGAGGACTGTCGGACGACCGCCAAATGTCGCATCCCAATTTGTGGTTCCCGGCAGGTAATAGACGGTTGTGTTGTTCAGGTTATTATCATCGTAAAACACAGTCGAACCAGTGCTAGGAGCGTTGCCGTTAAAATAGATGCCGGTCAGGCTGACGCAGTCCCCGAACGCAAAATCCCCGATGTCGGTGACGCTGCCGGGAATGGTGACGCTGGTCAGGCTCCTACAGTCAAAGAATGCATGCGAACCGATGTTGGTGACACTATCGGGAATCCTCACGCTTCTCAAACTTGTGCACTCCTGGAACATAAACGGCGCGACACCGGCAGGGCCGTTGGAGATCACGGCGTTGGTCAGCCCAGAACAACCAACAAACGTTGCACCTGCGATGCCGATGACATTGTCGGGCATTGTGACGCTGGTCAGGCCGCTGCAGAATGCGAACGCAAAATACCCGATGTTGGTGACGCCGTGGGGAATCGTAACGCTGGTCAGACTGGAGCAAACATAGAATGCATGGTCCCCGATACTGGAGACACTGTCAGGAAGCGTGGCGCCGGCCAGGTTGGTGCAGTAGGAGAACGCCCCACTCCCCACGTTGACAACGCTGTTGGGAATCGTGGCATTGGTCAGGCTGGTGCAATGTGCGAACGCGGAATTCCCGATGTTGGTGACGCTGCCGGGGATTATCACGCTGGTTATACTTTGAAAAAAGTACCCTTCTCCCCCAATGCTGGTGACCGGCAGGCCGGCAATCGTGTCGGGAATGGTCACCGTCTTGCCTGAGCCGAAGTATCCGGTGACGGTAATCGTGCTGCCATTGATCGTGTAATCGAATTGGTTTTGCGCGGTAGCGGGCACAGCCATCATACACAGCAGACATGCAATCTGTGGGGCCTTCATTCCGTTTCAGAACATTGGACAAATATGGCTTTCAAGCAAGTGAAACTTAATCAGTGACCGGCTGGGGGGCGCAGCTTGACACTGCCCCTTGGGATTGTGCCAGCCGAGCCAACGGAACGTCGCGTTTACGCGGCAGCAAAGCGATTTGGGTCGTTACTGCCGCCTGAAGGCGGCGTTCCGAGGGGCAGTGTCAAGATGCGCCCCCGGCTGGGTGCGGATATCGCGTTGAATTCTGGTCGGTCAGTCGTTGTGGTCTCAGTTCACCGGGGGTGGTTTTGTGCCGTCCTGACAGGGCTGGGAAATTACCGGACTGTTAACCCAGAACATTGCCCTGGCTGTCTTGCGGCAGCCTTTCAGTTTTTTATTTGACAAACTTTGACTTTTGTGGGAGAAGTAAATTGTTTTGCCGAGGAATCGGCAGTGTTCTTTGACAATTGAAATGAGTAACTCGTTAAACAAGTGATTGGTTAAATGGGTGAAGAGATGCACGATGCGGGTTCATGCCGGGCAATGCCCGGCGCTCCAAAGCCCGTTACGTGACTAGAGCGATTTGTGGTCCCACCTTTACCGGCCATTTACCCGGTAATACCGACCGTTACCGGCCTTTACCGACCAAAATAAACAATCTTTTTTTGAGATTCTGAATGCTTGTCGAACAGCTATCGCAGACCGCCGCTACAGTGATGAGGGCTGCGAATCTGACTGGTGTGGGTGGGCTCCTTCGCGCCCGCTCAGTCGGCCTAACGGCCTTTGGGACGCAGCGCGCCCTAAATCCTTTTCGCCATTTCCCAAATGGCTCAAATCCCAAGCCGGCCACGAGTCAGTTGCCCAGAAGAGTTGTTCGCTACGCGAATTTTGGTCCGACTGTTTTAAGGTGTTTTAAGAAAAAAGATGGGGGCCACCGCAGATGGCGGGTTTCGAGTTTGGAGCTTCGGGTCGAGGACGGCGCGCAGAGGACTGCATGCCCTGCCGATTCGGGGTGATTCCGACTGATTCCGACCACTTTTATGGGGTGGGTGATGGGGATTGCGCCCCGACCGGTCGCGGACGGCGACAGCGCGCTAATCCCTACCTTGGGGGGACCGCCTAAAGGCGGAAGTCCATACAGGGGACGGCTCGTCTCCCGCAGAGCGGGATCGCCCCACCCGCATGAAAAGTTTCGCGTTTCTTGTTCCGGGTTTCGGGTATGGAGTTGGGAAAAAGGGGTTATCCGGAGTTATTTAAGTTATTTTAAGGAATAAAAAATTCTCGGGCGATGGAAGGGAAATCAGGTTGGTTGATGACGCAGCTAGATAATTGGGCGGAAGGGCACTTAAGGGAGTATCAATTCACGAACAACGTTCGCTAACGCGAAGTTGCGAAATCAGGGTGAAAAAAAATATGGGGAATCATTTCCGGGGGTATCGCTCCCGATTCGGATCGGAATTCAATCCCGATGCATCGGGACTTCGTCCCGCATTCGCGGGTCTCAGCCCCCGGCTAATTTCCGGCAGCCCTTCGGGCTGCTTAAAAATAAGGTGCATTCTTTTGGGTTCGTGTTGAAATATGGGCGGAATTTCATGAGCAAAATTGTTGGCATAGATTTGGGCACGACCAATTCACTGGTGGCAACGGTGGATAGTGGGATTCCGTTCGTCATCGCGGACGCGGAGGGGCGGCGGTTGACGCCTTCGGTGGTGCATTGGCCGTCGAGCGGCGCGGAGCCGGTGGTGGGTGTGGCGGCTAACCGGTTGCGGGTCATCAAGCCGGCGGAAACGGTTTACTCGGTGAAACGGTTCATGGGGCGGCGGGCGAACGAGATTTCGGCGGAGGAACGTGAGGTGGCGTATCCGTTGAGCGCGGCGGGCAATGGGCCGGTGAAGATCGGGATACACGGTCGGAATTTTACGCCGGAAGAAGTTTCGGCGGAGGTGTTGAAGAAATTGAAGCAGGATGCGGAAGCGGCGCTGGGTGAGGCGGTGACACGGGCGGTCATCACGGTACCGGCGTATTTCAACGACGCGCAGCGCAACGCGACCAAGCGCGCGGGCGAGCTGGCCGGCTTCACAGTGGAACGCATCATCAATGAACCGACGGCGGCGGCGCTGGCTTACGGTTTGGACAAGCTGCGCGAGAAATCGAAAATAGCGGTTTATGACCTGGGCGGCGGGACGTTTGACCTCTCGATATTGGAATTGAACGAAGGCGTGTTCCAAGTGTTGTCCACGAATGGGAACACCCGATTGGGCGGGGATGATTTGGACAAACGCATCGTGGAGTTTCTGCTGGCGAAGATTCAGGAGGGGGGATTGAAAATGACGAATGACGAATGCCGAATTGGAGAGGCTAGTCCATTTGACATGCGTCAGTTGACCTTGCCTCCGACAATAATCTCACGCATACGTGAGGCGGCAGAACACGCCAAAATCAAGCTCTCGACAGAGACCGAGGTGGAGATTGCGTTGCCGTTTTTGACGCCGGAGTTTTCATTCAGTTACATACTCACACGAGCGGAGCTGGAGAATCTGACGCGGGATATCGTGGAGCGGACGCGGCAACACTGCATGCGTGCGGTGGCAGACGCGAAGATGGAGACAAAAGATTTGGACCAGGTGATTCTCGTCGGGGGGCAGACGCGGATGCCGCTGGTGCGCAAGCTGGTGAGCGAATGGTTCGGATGCGCGGAGTTTGAAGAGACGCGCGGAGGCGTTCGGTTGGGAACGGATTTTCACAAGGCAAGCGGGCCGCAGTTGAACACGTCACAGAATCCGGATGAGGCGGTGGCATTGGGTGCGGCGATACAGGCGGAGATTTTGAGCGGCGGATTCAGGAATGTGCTGCTGCTGGACGTGACGCCGTTGTCGCTGGGCATCGAGACGTTCGGCGGTTTGATGAACGTCATCATCCCGCGCAACACGACGATTCCCGTGAAAGCGGGCGAGATGTTCACGACAGCAGTAGATAACCAGCGGAACATGCTCATCCAGGTGCTGCAAGGTGAACGCGAGCGGGCGAAAGACAATTGGAGCCTGGGGAAATTCACCATCGAGTTTGAGGCAGCGCCACGTGGGGTGCCGCGCGTGGGCATCCAGTTCGAGATCGATGCGAACGGAATTTTGCATGTGCTGGCGCGGGACACGCGCACGGGCAAGGAACGCGTGGTGGAGATGAAATCGGCGGTGGACGTGGACGACGCGGCGGTGCAGCAGATGGTGGAAGAGAGCGTGGAGCATGCGTTTGAGGATTTGGCAGCGCGACGCTGGATCGAGGCGAAACTGAAGGCGAATGAGATTTTAACGGCGACCAAAAAGGCAGTGACCGATTTGGGCGATGAGATCGCGGCACAGCGCGAGGGGATCGGAGTCGCGATGCGCGAGGTGGAAGCTGCATTGGCGACGGAGAATGCAGCTTCGGGCTCGGGCGATTTGAAGAAGTTGCAGGGAGCGATTGCGGCGCTGGATGAAGTGACGCGGCCGCTGGCAGAGCTGTTGATGGACCGGGCGATGGAGGCCATGTTGAGGAAGAAGGGGCTCGTGACCTAACGCCACCCCTTCAGCCTTGAGATTTGGTGGTTTTGCGGGGAAGATAGGCGGGGTTGCGCGCGTGGTGGAATTGGCAGACACGCCAGACTTAGGATCTGGTTCCGTAAGGATTGGAGGTTCAAGTCCTCTCGCGCGCACCAAAACTCTAAATTCTGATACACCTTCACAGGAGAGTTGTCCAAAGGGTTGAAATACCTTGATAAACCTTTAATAAGATTGAAGCACAAGGACTTACAAGAGGGAAAATGCTTTTTTGAAAGAAGCCGCCTTGCACCTGACGCGCCGATCCTGGACAAATCGAAAAAGAGCGAATAATAAGGCGTTTTTGCAGACTTGCACCTTTGTTTGGACAAGTTACCTGTAAAACCGAGGGTGCAAGGTGCAAGGGCCTTGCACGCTGCAAAAGGGGTCCACCTTTTCAATGATTTCTACAACGAAGCCATTTCAATGATTTCTCTAACGAGCAGAGGCGATGGTGGGGATCGGGCCGGATCAGCCGAAGAAGTGGAGGTCCAGCCGGGCCAGCTCCCGCCCGTCATCTTCCTGGACAACGATTTTACCCGCCTCATCTGAGCAAGGCGTGTCGCCGATCAGCGCGGCATAATGGCAGGCGGTGTCCTCATCATAGCCCAGCGCTTTGATGGCATCTACCAGGGCGCTGAAGGTTTCAAGGGTGTGCATGACCGCGTGGTTACTTTTTAATAGCGTCCAGTTTGGCCTTGGCCTTCAAGATAAGGCTTTTTATTTGCGCCAGGTCATCCAATGTCAAAAACACGATAGGCGCGCTGAACGATCCGCTTTTAATGGATGCTTGGACCTTCCCACCGTCTTCAAGATACGTGGATAAATCCAAATCGCTCTTTGTGCGATAGTCAGCCTGAAACGAATCCAGTTTGGTTGCCGACTTATCAACCTTGGCAAGGTAATCAATGCCCTTTATGAGCGGGTCTATCTCATCAAAATCGACATAAGAAATATGTTCCCGGCCTGGCTCTTTAAGCGCGACGGTGATGCCATATTCTTTTGCACCTGTGCTGGCATCGGTAAACTCCTTGCTGGTGATCTCTACCGTCGAGCCATAGCGGCCTTTAACACTGCCGATGGTCGAAAAACCTTCAACAATCACAGTGCCGGCCTTGGTATCAAATGCCTCTAGCTTTGTGCTGGCATTCGGTTCTGACTTATCCTGGCTAAACACCGAAAAAGCGGCGACTGCCGCAATGACGACCGTGAGCGTTGCTTTCTTCATAGGTTAATTTTTCGCCGCTGCAGGCGCGGGTACATATACGAATTTTGCGCCTATGGCTATGGCCCAATCTAGCGCATCGTGCGGATTGATGAAGCGTTTTTCTTTGCTGGAAAATTTACCGGCCTTTTCAGTGACAACAGCGGCGGCATTTGTGCCGGCATCATAGAACAGAGTCACGCTGTCGGGCGTTGGATGGGAGGCTTTCATAAACGAGACGCGTCGGCCAGCGAGTGCGGGCCGGCGCGGTCCAGGCAGGTCAGTTGAATGAAGGCAACGATTGTTTCTCGCTGGCCGCTTGCGCCCGCAGTTCGAGCGCCCATTGTTCAAGCGTATTGGCAACCCGCAGCATCTTGCGTGGCGTCCATTTTCGGGCGATGGGCCTTTCCTCGAATACGGTTTTTATCGGCACTGGCGAACGCCTGGGAATCGGAGTTGGCGCTGTCTGTGATTCGGAATCAGAACGCGATTTCACTCTGCGCCTCCTTCCGCCACAAATGCACCCTCACTGGCAGCGCACAGCCGGTTGAACGTCTGCGAACTCAATTGAATGAAGCCGCTTTTGATATGGTCAACGAACTCACTTCCATCGTCCGGCTGATGAAGAAATTTTTCATACAAAGCCAATAGCGCATGCGCTTGTTGGACGGCATAGTCCAATTCATCCTGTTTTTGCCTGGCTAATACGCGGGCTTCCTTTTCCGCCGCCTGTTTGGCCTTCTCTTCCGCAGGAAGCGGCGTGGGGCCGTGATTAAGATAAGAGGCTGCGCAAGCAGTGCCCCATTGCGTGAGTTTCCAATAGCCGTCTGTGCATTCATACCAGCGATCCGTTGCCGTCGCATTTGTTTGCAGCCAGTTCTCGATCTGACTCCGGCTGGCCATGGCTTCCACTCCCCAGTTTGGCAAATAAGCCATGATGTTATCCAGCGTAAGGCCGTAGCCGGATTTATTGGACTTCATCAATGACAACAGCGCCAGGCATCTGAGGTCTTTTAGGAAGGGCGGGAACTTTCCGGACAGGGCGGCAGCGGATTTTGCGGATTGTTTAACGCCAGCATTTGTCCTAGCGTTTTGGTGGACTCGGTTTTTGGTTTTCATTCGCATGGATTCCTGGATCGGGTCTCCGCTCTGGTGGTGTTCTAAGCACCGCCAGGGCTTTTTGTTTTGTTAAGCCTCGCCTGTTCAACCCGAGAAACAGACAGGGCACAGCTTTATTGATCTAACCAGCGGAGCATCTGAAGGGCAGTTTCTCCGCTAGGATCGTATTTGCCAGCGAGCCATTCCGAAACCTTGGGAAGCGGAACGCCTAAAAATTTTGCCAGTTGAGTTTTTTTGCCCCTCTCTTGAGTGGCTTTTTTCAAACGGGCTATCAGTCCCGGAAGCTGAGGCACTGCTTTCATGTCCGAAATATTACTGATATTAGGAACATTAGTCAAGTTGCCTTTTTTAGCGATTAGCTCCCCGACGTTCAGAGATCCGCTAATTATATCGTTATGTGCCAGGCGGAATTGATCTGCCGCTACTTTCATGTGTCCATAAAATTTTAAATACAGACGTGGCGGGAGGTCATTCAGCATAACTGCGAGCAACCGGGCAACCATCGGTTTTGTAATTCGACCTGGAATGGGAGAGGCTTTAATCTGAAAGCCGTCCAACTTTCCTGCCGCTGCCAAATTCTGGATTAATGCTAACGGTAACTCCTTTGGATATTGCAAATCAGTCTTAATGAACTGGTCAAAAACATCGCTGAAATATGCGCCAGAATGGACTTTCCCTGCAAAATTGCCATTGATAAAAGTTGCATCATCCGGCCCACCAACGCCAGTGGCTAGCCACTCAAGATTAAACGGCCATCTTTCATAAATGGCACTCACGATCCGATAAGGCAAAGGTACCCGCCCCCGTTCGTAATTCTCGATTCTGCGAGGTAACAAGCCGAATTCCTTAGCCAGCTTAACGCGGCTGATCTTATAAACCTCCTCACGTAAAAAGAGAAATCGCCGTCCGATCTCCTTCTCTCTTTGTGCTATGGGATTCTTGCGAGCCACTGCCTTTATTATGCCGGTTACGATGAAAAACGCGATTCCGTTTGACAGATAGACATAAAAGGCGTTTCTTATGCCATATTGTGACGCCTACAAAAAAGCGTAATCGAGCTGTGTATATTAAGGGAATTGGTCAGGCCGCGATTGATCTTGGTGTGTCGCGTGAGCACTTGTCTTTCATTGTTCACGGCCAACGAAAAAGCCCCAAACTCCTTAAACGCTTTCGCGAATGGCAAGCCCAGCGGAAAAAGCACACAAACGCTGAAGCGGTGATGCTTTCATCCCTGCCCACTCTTCGCCGTGATATTGATTTTCTCGAATCCCCCCTTAACCCATCCACCACCAAAAACAAACGTTCCCAATAAACCATGCAAACAACCGCTGATCTCAAACCCATTGTCCAGGCGCTGGCCAATCAATTTATTCGCAGCACCAAAGGATTCTCTGCGGACAAGATAAGTCCGCGCTTTCCCGTGCCTCTGCAGGCCGGCCAATACTACAAGTTCGCCGCTGGCGATATTGCCAACGTGCCAGTGCTGAATCCCCGCGCGCCTGGCTCGCCCTACCAACGGCTGCAAACCAAGATCGGCAACGATGATTTTAACTGCGAAAATTACGGCGTTGAAGCGGCAGCCCCGGATGAGGAGCGCAAAAAATACGGCATCTTTTTTGGCATTGACCGCGCGAAGATGAGCCGGATCGTGGACACCATACGCATCAATCGCGAGATGAGGGTGGTAATGCTGGTAAGTACGGCCACCTCTGCACAAATCGCGATTCCCTGGAGCGATCCGGCAGGCAATCCCAAAACCGACACGGACAGCGTCTGTGAAGTGATCCGTAACAAAACCGGCAATCCTAAAAGCGCTGTCACCATGACGATCAGCCATCCCACTTTCCTCGCGCTGCAGCAGCATCCCAAACTCTCGGACCTGTTCAAATTCACCGTGCCAGATTGGACCAACGAGGAAAAACTGGCCTCCTATTTTGGCCTGCGCCGCGTGGTGGTGGCTTCAAACATCAAAGCCACGAATAATGAAGGCCAGGCGTTCACAGCGGCAGATATTTGGGGCAACGTGGCTTTCTTCTCGGTTGATGATGACCTAGGCGATCTGGAAACGCCGTGCTGGTCCCGTACGTTCTATTGGAATGCAATGCTTCCCCAAGTCATCGAAGCTGAAGGGGAGGCGTTGGCCGCTAGCGGCGCTCCGCTACAGCTTCCGGTGTCTTCTTACCGGGAGGAACATTCCAAAGCGCTGATCTGGCGCGGTGACGATTACACCGTTGAAAAAATTGTCTGCCCTGATTGCGGCTATCTCCTCACCGGCTGTCTTGGATAAACCATCAACCTAAACCCCATGAAAAAAGAATCGAAATTACAAACACTCCTTACCGAGTATGAGGCCGCGCGCGATGCCATCGTGCCGCTGCGTAAACAGTTTGAAACCTTCCGCACGGAAATCCGCAACGCCATAGACCGTGCGAACATTCTGCGCGTGCGTGAGAGCGATGAGTTTAAAGACCTGGCGAACGCGCTCAGGGTATTCGAGCCTGGCACTACCGCCCGCCTGCGGATAGATAACATCGTGGAACGCCTGACACCCGTCCGGGCGCAGATGAAAGAGGCCTTGGACCGGTTCACGCAAGCGGAGCTGGCCTTGCGTGCTGACCTGGAACCGGCCTGGGCTGAATACACCAGCAACGTCCGGCAAAAAGAACGCGATCTTATCAAAGCCGCCTCCGCTGCGATCAGGCCATTTTGCGAGAGCGACCATCGCGCCCATGCACTCGCGGAAGAAACGGACCAGGTAAAAATGGCCACCGCCACAGCCGCGAGTCTTGCAACCGTTGTTCATCCTGACATGCAGGCGCGCCGGATTCTTTCGCAAGCAGCATGACTCTTAAGATCAATTTTGGATTTGCCTGCTCATTGTCATGGAGCGGGCAAGGTAGGTCAGTTGTTAGCTGTTGTTTGTATGCCGCGCCAAGGAGGCGCGCGCGGATCGATACCAGATCGCGCGCGCACTCCCCGCGACACCGGGGATAAAGGTCATGATTAAAAATTCAGTTCCACATTGTTTTCCGTTTGCCAAAGCATCGGAGGAAGCCAAGCCAAACGGATGCCGGGCGTCGTGCGTGGAACCGCGATTGCCCGGCACAATTTTTTAGGGCGCGATGAAAAAGAGCAAAACAGATAAAGAGATTGAACGTCGCCGGCAGATTCTCGCGCTGGTGGACCAACTCACCTCGAACGGTCATTCCACGGAGAACGCCGCGAAGCTGGCCAAGGTCAGTTCCACTACGCTTTGGCGCTGGCAAAAAAGAATCGAGCCGCGTTTCGCCAGCGGGCGATCTGCGGTGATCGATTCATTCCAGGTCAGTGAAAGTTTGATCGGCAAGGTCCAGCGCCTGCAGCTCACCGGCATTTCCAACGACCGCGCCTGGCGGTCTATCGCCGAAGATCCAACGTGTCCGGCAGATCTCGCCGCTTTTATTCGCGCTACCGTGAATCTGCCACCCAGTTTTCTCAATGCCACGCGGCTGGTGCGTACCACCGCAAAAATAATTTCTGGTAAAAACTTTTCTCACATCGTCCAAACAACCTAACCCCAAAAAATATGAACGAATCAAATATTGCCCTTGCCAGTTCAGCGACCGCCGCCCCGATCCAATTACCTGCCGGCAGCTCTGCCGATTACGATATTCAATGGATGCCGCCTGGCTATCAGGAGCCGGTGTGCTTTGTCAACGGCCAGCCGCGCCAGTTGAAATTTACCTGCCGCGCTGAACACGCGGAAAAATTGAATGCTCAGTTGCAGCGCCTCCTGTCAGTTGCGCAGGCCGGGAATGGCGACAAGCCCTACACCGATTACAACCATAAAGACTTAGAGGCCTCATCGCGCCCAGTGCGGATGTATTGGGGCGGCAACGATCCAAAGAAGGGCGGCATTCGTCTGGTTGGCAAATGGACCGGCAAGGCGCGCGCCGCGATCTCTGAAAAGGAATGGTCCCGCTTTTCCCCACAATGGGAGTTTGATCCGTCAACAGAAGAGCCAGCCTCCATTGGAACAAATTTAGGCGGTCTGGTGAACAATGCCGCGTTCAATGGTATCCAGGCGGTAGCTCGCAAAGCGGGCAGCACGGAAACTAACGTCGCTACTGGCAGCGTTCCTGATCCAGATGGTTTCATGGCCAAAGCCAAGGCTTATTCCGCCGAGCGCGAGCTGAACGATGCGGACGGCATTATTGCCTTTGCCAAGACACCCGAAGGAAGCCGGCTTTATCAGCAGTACGCAAAAACCTTGCGGAAATAAATCAGCATCCCTCGCGATCAATATGAGTAAAAAATTATGGGTCGTCTTAACCACCAGCGGCGCGGAGCGCGTCGAGAATAAAGACATCGAATCGGTGCTGGGGCTATACGACAAAAAGAACATTCTGGGCGTGATCCGTGAGGACATTGTCGTCATGCCGCCAGCCGGACCAGAAGAGCCGCAATTCCGCGTGATGGTCGTAGCGAAAGCTAAAAAGCCCTGATGCAATTCGTTAAACCCATGCCGTTTCAGGAAGCGCTGGACAAGCTCGGCAGCAAGTCCTTCGTGACCTCTGCACTATCATCCAGCGAATGGAGCGATGTGCCGGCGGCATTGCGCGAGCGCGCTTTTTTCTCATCGCGTATTGAGAGCGCCCGCTTCCTGCAGCGTAGCATGGATTTCATAGGCGATTTTCTGGACGGCTCAAAAGAGGAGATTTCCCCTGGCGTCTTCGCGCTCAAGGCCGGTAGCCGCGCGCAGTTCGTCAGCCACATGCAAGACTTCCTCGATAAAGAAGGCGTGGCGCGTGATGACGGCAGTATTAGCGATATAACCAGCGAGAAGCGGCTGGGGCTGATCTTCGATATGCAGACGCGGCAGGCTGATGGGTATGGCTATTGGCGTCAAGGGATGGACTCGGATGTATTGAACATATTTCCCGCATCCCGTTTTATTCGCGTGGCAGATGTTAAAGAGCCGCGCCAGTCTCACATACAATTTGAAAATCAGGTCTATCTAAAAACCGATCCAATCTGGGCGCGTGTGATAAACCAGGACTTTGGAGTTCCTTGGCCGCCCTTCGGATTTGGATGCCAGCACGATGTTGAGGACGCGGATCGCGACGAAACGGAATCGCTTGGCCTGATCAAAGCCGGTCAGCAACTGCTGCCGGAAGTAAAAAGTTTTAATGAGAACCTCCAGGCGAGCGCAAGCAACCTGGCTCCTGAGTTACTGGAGAAACTCGCCAGCATATTTGGTGCGCAGCTCGTCATCGAAGGCAGCGCCATGAAGTGGAGGGGCCAATGACGATTGAATCCAACTTCCCCACAAAGCCGGGATATTACTCATTTGGCTTGTCTGACTCAGAGGTTAAATTTCGTCCGCTCTGGCCAGTTGAAACCGCCGCGATCTGGTTGCGCACAAACACTAAAGGAATAGAAAAGCGCATGCAGGATGGGCGTATCGCGTGGGCCTTTGATATTAGTGCAGGAAGCCGCCGCGTGAGAGAGATTCGCTTGCTTGCTTATAGTGTTTTGGAATGTGCCGGCAGCCAGATCGAATCGCTGATGCCCACAAAAAATCTTCCATTTCAAAAAGTGGCGGACCTAATCCTGGGCAATCAACGGGCAACCGTGCGCGGAATTGAATTGCAGCGCATTTTCCTTGTGTCACCCCGCCTCATCGAAAATTTGCGAAAAACGAACGATGTGCCAGCAATCGGTATTCCGTCCACCCGATACGGCATCAACGCTTCGCCCCAGTTCGCACGGTCGGCTGTGATCGAATTTTTGAAACGGAGGCGCATCGTATGAAGGATTATTTTTTAAAACCCTCTGGATCGAGCCGGGATGCTTACATCAATTATCTTCTGGACCGCTTGACGGAGTTTCGCAAGGCCGGTAGCAGCTTTGGCCAGAAACACGCTGGCCCGGTCAATTTCCACATCGTAAAGAAGATAATCCAGGGACAGCTCGCATGGCCGCTGGATGATGAAGCGCACTTTGCAGAAACTTGCGCCCATATCCAGGGGGCGATTGATAACACGATCCTGGGACGCCGTAACGCAGCACGCGGGATCACCAACTTCCATTCCTTTGAGGATCACGGCAAACCCAAAGCCGCTAAGTCGCGTCCGGCGCTCCCGGCCTCGCCAGTTGGCCAGAAGCCGGTTTGCGCCCGTCCATCCCTTAAAGGTGAGGCAAAGGCCGTGCCTCAGCCTTCCAGCGCGAAATTGGGCCTGCCAGCGTCCCGGTTTAAGGTCATCGCACCAGAAATTGATTCACGCCCCGTGAATCAGCCTCCTAGCGCGTTGGCGGGCCTGTCGGCTTCAAGGTCTATGACAGAACCTGCCATCTCCGCGCTTAGTTCTGCTCTTGAATGTAAGGCAAAAGCACCGGAAGCCGGGCCACAGGCCTATGGCCCACTACCTGACAAAGAGTCTAAACCAGCAGAAACCGGCTTGGCAGTCACAGCGAGCCAAATAGCGACGGCTGCTCAAATGAAGCGCCAAGCTGTTCAATGGCACCTTAAAAAAATCCATCATAGCGGATCACGGCTGGTAGGTGGTCAATTAACCAAGACATGGACCGTGGCGAGCCTGCCGCCTGTATTGCGTGATAAACTGACTGCCAATGCGAAGGCCCGCCAATATCGGCACATTGAACATCTACTCTCCGATCCGGCAGCAGCCTGGCAGCCGCCCCTTCCCCTGGCCGACTGCGCGGCAGTTTCCGTGGAACAAGCCGTCAAACTTTGCGAAGCGCTGGCAGATGCCATCGCCCGGCGCAATGACAAGATGATTCCTGCCGGTGAATTTGAAGCGCGCGGCCTCCTGGAATACAAAAGGGTGTTTGGCCATGAGATCAGCGGGCGTCATTGGCAGCGGCTTTTACGGCGCACGCTGGACCGCGACAACGGCGCGGAAAACTTTTCGCGGCTGGAAATCTACCTGCCGGAAAATCCCCAGCGCCGGGCCGTGTCGCCGGAATTTCTCTCCCTGCGAGAGCAGGAACAATTGCAGGAACTGCACGATTTTATTTTGGGCTGCAAAAATCCCGCCGAGCCAAACAATGCTGAATCGCAATTGCTCTGGTTGCGCAGCTTTGAACTTTACGAGCGTTTGATCCAGGTGGACCCAAAACATCAAAAGGTGAAACGCGATCTCGTTTCGTTTCTCTGGCGTCACGCGCCGGCCTTGGCCGCATCAAAGAGCGCGCTGGGGAAAAATTTTGACCGTAAGTATCAGCGCTGGGTTATCGCAGGCCGCACTGCAAACGCGCTGGCTGATCGCCGGTTGGAAGTGGCAGCCGGAAAGCGGTTGGAGCTACCCGCTGAAGTAAGGGACCAAATCATCGCGCACGCAGCAATAAAATGCGGTGGCCGGGTTGCGCAGGCCTGGCGCGAGCTGAACGAAGCCAATGCGATCCCCGAAAATGTCCTGGAGCGATACCAGACAAATCCAGCCAGTAAATCCTACGTGCCCCATAGCATACGGGAATCTGTCAGCGCCGAAGTGAAGATGCTTACGGACATTCATCATGGGCCGCGCCAGGCTAAACTCAATGGTGCTTTTATTTCCCGCGATTGGTCCGATGTATATGCCGGCGACTGGCACCAGAGCGATGACTGCACGTTACCTGTCTATTATTACGTTCCAGACGGGCAGGGCTGGTTCACATTGATGCGGGGCCAATTCCTGCCGATGATTGATCTTCGCTCCACCTGCATCCTGGATTTCGTTTTGATCTCTGAGCGCAACTACAACGCGCTCACGATCCGTTCTCTCATAACGAAAGTGTGCGACAAATACGGCCTGCCCCGGCGCGGCTTCGCCTTTGAAAATGGAATTTGGCGTAGTGCTAAAATCTTGAAAGGTGTTAGCCAGGCGTTGCCCAGCGCCGGTGAGGTAGAGCTGGGGTTGCGCGGCCTTGGTTTAGAATTTCGCCATGCAACACTGCCGCGCGTCAAGCCTATCGAGCGTGTGCTGGGCCAGCTTCAAAACATGATGGAAGGCGAGCCAGGTTACATCGGCAGAAACGAACAGATTGAAAAATTTGAGCGCGTGCAGCGGGCCAAGTTGGAAGTGGAAGCGCGCCGGCAGCATCCCTCCAAATATTTTTACAGCGAAGATCAATGGCTGGCCCGCCTGACAGAGATTTGCGAGCAATACAATCGCACCAAGCAGGATGGAAAAATGACTGAAGGCCTTTCTCCGGAAGATGCCTATGCAAAATTTCAAAAGCAGGACGATCCGCCTACCAGGCTGGATGCTTCCTGCCGGTATTTGCTCGCGACTCACAAGCGGCCCGCCCGTGTCAATCGTAACGGCATCACGTTGCGCTTTGGAAAGCACGCATTTGTTTATCGCAACTCCTTGACCGGGCGACTCGTCGGAAAACAAGTTCTGACGTGGTTTGATCCTGATTGCCCGCACACTTTGACAGTCACGGATATGGACCGGCAGAACCCGTTCTGCGTTCCACTATCAACGGATATTGGCGCGATGGATGCCACGCCTGAAGAAATGGACGAAGCGACTTCCAGTGCTGCCTCGCACCAATCGTATGCCCGCACACGCTACAGCGATCTGCGGGCAAAATTTATTCCGCGCTTCCGTGTCAATGTTGCCATCGGAGTAACCGCTGCGCTGGGCGAGGAGATGAACGCGCAACGCAAAGCGCTCGTTGAAGAAAAGCGCGAAGTAAGTTCACTGCGCCAACGCGTTAAAAAAGTCGCACGCGATCTAGGCGCAAAATCTCTGCCGGCAGACAGCCGGGAACAGGCCAAAGCCTGGGAAGATTTGCAGTCGCAACTTAACCAAATAGAAAATGGAGACGCCCAATGAGTTCCACCCGATATGCCGGCGACAATGAACCCTTTCACCAGAACCGTTTTGCCAGCGATCCGATTTATGCCGGCGAGCGGGGAGTGAATGGTACGGCGGCAGCCGCCAAAGCGACACTGCTGCGAAGTAATAAGGCCAGTGGCTTGATTTATTTTTTGCAGTCGCTGTCTCGCGCGGATCGTGGGCTGCGTGGTGTTGCGACTGATTTGCTTGACCAATTTCCCGAGCGAATTGGCACCCGCGCCATGCACGAGTATGGCATCAAACCTGGGAAGGTCTACAATCCGGACCAGACCGCAGTTATCGAGAGAGAGATTGACCCGTGGAAGCGTTTTTCCGATTCAGCGTTCATCGCGCGGAAGCTTGCAGCTCGCCAAAGAGGTAAAGAATTTAAGGAAGATCGGCCCGTAGGCCATACGGCATCCGTCGAATCACTGTTGGCGAAATGCGTTCCTGAGATTGAAAAACTTGAAGCTTATCTGGTCGAGCTGTGCGTCAATCCTCATATAAAAATTTCAATTCCTGGTGAATTGGCAGGCTCGCGGGATGGCGCTGGTGCTTCGGAAAACAGAGCAGACGCTGTATTTCATTTCCGGGATCTGATTGGCGCTCTCCTGGAATACCAACAAAGCTACAATGAGCGCGCCGCAAAGCAGATCGCGATGACGACGGTTGCTAGCGAAGTTTATGGCGCGCTGGATTACGCTTTAAAGACAGGCAAGATGGTTCTCCTTGGTGGTAATTCACGCATTGGAAAATCAGAATCAACCCGCGCCTGGTGCGACATGCACAGGGACCGGGTAAGGTATCTTCAACTGACCGGGATTACTAACCGCACCAGTTTCTTTCGACGCCTGGCAGCCGCCTTGGGCGTGTGCGACGGCATGGGCCTGTCAGCTTCTAAGGTCCAAGCCAGGTGCGAAGTGTTTTTGGAAAAAACACGACTCATGCTCGTCATAGATGAGAGCCAATACCTTTGGCCGGATGGCAACCGGGTTGAGAGCCAGCCGGAATTAATCAACTGGTTAAACACGTCGTGCTTTAACCATGGCGTCCCCGTTGCGCTGGTGGCCACCAACGAATTTCATCGCCGTCGCAAAGTCATCGAGCGGAACACTTCCTGGAGCAGCGAGCAGCTCTCTGGAAGAATCGGACGCGCCTTTGATCTGCCGGCAGCGCCCACGGTAGAGGATATGTTTTTAGTTGCTCAAAAAGTTCTGCCGGCAGCGAATGAGCAGGTACTAAAAACCGTCGTCACTTATGCCACTGCCTCCCAGCGCTATCTGCAGGCCATAAGCGATGTGCGCGATGATGCGCGGCTGATTTGTGAGGACGCAGGACGCTCTGAAATCACGGCAGCGGACCTGGCGAAAGCGATCAAAGTTTATCGTTTGCCATCCGATGAAATCATGCGCCGGCATAACGAGCCGGAAATCAAGCCGCGCCGTAAGGGCACTGTAGAGACGCCTGCACCGTCGCCGGCGATCCGCGAAGCCGCCCCAATCAACGAACCGATTTCGCCGAGCGCCCGGCGAACTGCAGCGCCGCTGCAGATGCCCCGGCGTGAAACGGCTGTTGTCGTTGCAAACTAAACCAAAAAACCCAAAACACATGAACGCAGTATCTACTCAAAATAAAACCGACACACTCCTGGGCCGCACCATCAAAGTAAAATTTGAAGATGGGTCAGAAGCGGAAATCTCCGTTCGCCAACTCAGGATCGGCGAATATAAAAAGGCCTTTGGCTCTATCGGTGACGAAATCGCCATCGTTGCTATTGCAACCGATCAGCCAAAATCCCGGATCGAAACCCTCACGCCTGGCAGCTACGAAGACATTCAAGCCGCCGTGCAGGAGGTGAACGCGAACGGTTTTTTTTCCTATGCCGGGCGACAAATGGCCGCCGCGACACGAAACCTCGCCACGCTGCCGGCGGACGTGCTGCAGGTGGCCCTCAAACAGTTCACATCGCAGACCTCATCGCCGGCCTCGCGTGCGCCGCAGGCCTGACCATGCCACAAGCCAAACTCCATTCCTATGAAGAGCTGGAGCTGTTCGCCAACGCTGCCGAGCGAAAGCGGGCAATGGAAGTCCTGGAGTTTGCCCAATTGATTGTCGCCGGCCAGGGCGATGCCAATGGCTGGAATCGAATGCAGAAAAGTTTGATCGAGAAAACAAAAACCGGATTATGAGCACTCAGGGAATTACTATCACAATTAATGCGGAGACGGCTGCCGCAGCTTCAAAGCTGGAAAGTTTTTTCCACAGCTTAAATTCTCAATTAGAGGGATTGGCCGCGCTGGCGGGCCTTGGCTTCGGCGTTCATGAGCTGGGTGAATATGTCAGCAAAGCCGTTGAAGCCGGTCAGCAACTGGCCCAACTCAATGCCGCCCTTAAATCCAGTGGGCAATCATCCGCCGCATATCGGGAAGAACTGACCGCGCAACGCGAGGCATTAAGCAAGGTAACAAACGCCAGCGCGGATACGCTTGTATCGGTCCAGCGGTTGCTGATCGGATTTGGTATTTCGCGTGATCGCATGGGGCAAGCGACCGAGTTGACCCTGGACCTGGCATCCGCAATGGGAGTGGACGCTGCCAGCGCGGCCATGATGCTGGGCCGTGCCTTATCCGGCCAGGATGTAAGTTTTCGCGGCCTGCGCCTCGATATAGATCAGACACTTCCCAAAACCCAACAGATTACGCTGGCGCTGGACCAGTTAAGCAAGCGCTATGGAGGACAAGCGCGATCCGCGTACAGTGCCGGCGCACCTGATTTGGTCAATTTCCAGAAGGAGATGGAAGAGGTCCAGAAAGCTCTGGGCCAATTAGTTCTGGGCGACGTGCTCACGCCCTTCCTCAAAAACCTTGGTGCGACCATCGACTGGTTGCGCCAAAAATTTCAAGATTTTAACTCAGAAAATCCCAGGCTTGCTTCGGGCCTGCGCGACACTTCAGCCGCTGCCGGCACGCTTGTCGGCGCACTTGGACCAGTGGCCATTTCTGTTTTGAGTTTAGGCGTCGCGATCCGCGCCGTTGAATTTGCTTTTGGCGGAATAATGCCATTGATAACCAAGGCGCAAAGTGCCCTGTCATCGCTGGGGAAAACAGAACTCGCTGAATTATTGCGCAGCGTTACAAGTCTCGATGACGCATTTGCAGCTCTGGACCTGGCCGTTGAGAGTCTCGGTGCGGCGATTGCCAGCGCCAGCGTTCTCGGATTGGGTCTAATTGTGGCATGGCAAACTGCCATGTTGGCTATCGACAAATATCACGAAGAAGTTTCCAAAGGCGATGCAGCAGCACAGATGGATCAGCTCAACGCTGCCGTTAAGAGGCATATTGATTTACTGATCCAGGCCAAAGGCTATACCGCTAGTGAGGGACTGGCGCTTAAGAAAAATGCGGCTGCACTTTACTCTGGTTGGGCACAGGGGAAAATCAGCATAGACGAATATCGCGCTAAAATGGATTCCCTGATCCAGGGGATCAATCAAGTGCAGCGGGCGCTGGAAGAGGCCGATGCAAAGGCAAAAGCGTTAGCTAAGGCACCATTGATCGTGCCGCCCGGCCAAAGCCCACAAGCCGCATATCTTTCCAGCATAGACAGTAATCCTAACAGCGAACTGAACAAGAGCCAATCAGCGCTAGACCTTGCCAAAGCGAGTGGAACAGCCGCAAGGGCATTGGCTGATCTGGACCTGCAGGAGGCTAAAGTCGATGCCGACTTAAAAGCGAACCGGATCACTGTCAGCGAATATGCCGCCGCGCTGAAGCAGATCAACGTTGCCCGTGACGATGCGCGCGCTGGCGTATCGTTCGCCGATACAGCTAATTTAGAAAAGCTGAAGACTTATTGGTTGGCTGTTCGCGATCAGCTAATTCAAAGCGGCGCGGAAGGCAAGGAGGTTGCCCAGGCACAGGCAGAGGTAAACAAAATTAACGTCTCCATGGAGAATGCGATAACTCAATCAGTTGAGAGCCGAATCACTGCCAAAAAAGCGGAACTGGATATTGACGACAAAATTAAAGCTGCCCAGCAGGCTCAATATGACGTGGAAGAGGCACGGCTTAACTTGGCCATCCAACAGAAAGAGGATGCGATCTCGAACATTCAAAGCGATCCCACTCTTTCAGACAGCAACAAGCAAAAATTAGAGGCCCCGCTGATCGAGGAAGTTAATTCGCTGATTCGGCAGCAAATCCAACTATACCAGGAGATCATCAAAGCGCGCGAGGCCAGCGGTCAAAGCGTCATTGAATACCAGAATAAAACTTTGGCCGCTGAACAAAAGATCAAAGAGGATTTAAAGACGCAGACCGCCGCGAAAAATCAGATAAGGAATAACGAAGTGGGGGCGGCCACCAGTATGTTGGGCGCAATGGCAGACGCTGCCAAGCTGTTTGGCCGAAAAGGCTTCATTGAATACAAAATACTCGCTGTTGCCCAGGCGACCGTAGCTGGCGCGTTGGCTGTGCTGAAGGAACTTGCCCAGGATGGCTGGTGGGGTGCGGCAGCAGCAGCGGCAGTCGCAGCGGTCCAGATCGCCACTATCATGAGCACCGGCTATCTTACCGGTGGTTACACTGGCGATGGCGGTCACACTGAAGTAGCCGGCGTGGTGCATCGCAGGGAATACGTCATGCCGGCAGAAGCTGTTTCCAGGATCGGCGTGCCGGCGCTGGAGGCTTTGCGACACGGCACACTTACGCCAACTGATTCCGCCCACCCCTCCTTGGCAACCGCTTCTGCCACTGGTTCTGGCAGTAATACACCACAAACCCGTGTAATTGTTTTAGACGACCGCAAACGGATGCGCGACCTAAAGAGCGATCCTCAGTTTCACAACGTGGTTGTGGACATCGTAAAAGAAAACCTCTGGAGATTTAGATCATGAGCGGAAATAAATTACCACTTTGGCGGATTGCTATTTATGTCAAGCCTACGCCGGAACATCCGCAGTTTTTTTCAATGCAATGGGGGATTTTTCATGTCTGGCTAACGGATAAATCAGGGCACCGTGCAGGCGAGCGGGCGCTTGCCGTCGCGCAACAGTTACCATTTGAAATAGATCAGCGACCGCCGACGATTATTGCTGTCTGCTCATCGACGAGCGATCAATCTGAAAGCTCCCTGGAGAACACCCCTCTTTGGTCCATCACGAAGAGATTAGAAGCCCAGGAACACGGCTTCGATTGTTATATCGAAATGTGGACTGTCGGGGCCGACGAGCCGCCTGGCGTGAGTTTCGGAGCCGTCGCATAAAAGGCACCTTGGCATCCTTTTTAGAAATGATTGAAAAGGTTGCAAGCGTAGTGAGCTAAACAATTTTTCGCGGTCCGTGGATCGCGGGTTACGGATTAAAGTCCGTTGAAAACAGCCGCCAAATGGCTGCGCAATTTCTCTATTCACGCGGGTTGGACATTTGGCCATTCAAATCCGGACATTTCGCCTGCGAGGTTACACTGACTTCTTCCTGCGTTCTGCAGGAAAGGGTCGTTTTGTCCCCGTTTCTGGCACAAAAAAAGCCCCGCCAAGGCGGGGCTGTGACGAATTTCTAAAACGCTGATTGTTTACTGCTTAAGGCAGCAATAACGTTTTCCCGGCTGAACCGGCATTGTATATCGAGAAGACTTCGCAAGGAGTCAGTGCCCGATTATAAATGCTTGGTTCATCCATCACGCCGTAGAAATACCAATCGTCCGAGGACATTCTGCGGCCCAACAGCAATGCATTGATTGTTTTAGGCGTGAAATCAGAGCCCAAATTCGCGGTCTGCACCAGACTTCCATTCCGGTATAGGTTTGCCATGCCGCTGGCCCTATCAAAGGTTACGGCCACATGTTGAAAAACTTCGTTCTGAAGCACATCCGATACAACGATGCCATGAGCTTCGGAGTCCGTATCAACAATGTTTGCGTATAATGAATCAGTCTCGCTCGAAGGCGCCCAAAAATGAACGCCGATATCGTCGAGATCATTTGTTTCTCCCATCCACTCAAAGAGGGGATGTTGATTGCTGATATTATGCGGCTTGATCCAACATTCCAGGGTGAATCCCTGATTGGTGCCAACGTTCAACGACGCTGATGCAGGTATGGAGATGGTATCATTGACGCCGTCAAAGTTGAAACCGGTGCCCACCTCGCCGGCCGTATATCCCAGGCCTCCGGAGGCAGTGCCGTTGTTGCTCCCATAATGATCCACCGTATTGCTCTCCCCTTTCCACCACGAAACCATACCAGCCAGCTTGCCGGCGGAGGACGCCGTATAGATCTCCATTATTTCATTGGTGGATAGTGCGCGATTATAAACGCTGGGTTCATCCATGATCCCCCAAAAGTAGAGACTGCCGCCATCAATGCGACGACCCAAGAGGAGATCCGTGTCCGTTTTCGGTGTGAAACCGGTACCAAAACTCGCCGTTTGTACCGGCACGCCATTATAGAACAACGTGGCAATACCGCTGGCCTTGTCAAAGGTAAGGGCTACATGCTGAAAAACATTGGTCACTATCACACTGGGAGAAGTGATTGTATGGGAGACGTCAGTGGGACTGACAATGTTTGCGTACAGCACGCCTGCGCCTCCCGTTCCTGTCCAGAAATGAACACCGACGGACGTTCCGCTTCCGCCGCGCCATTCAAACATTGGATGTTGGTCGGAGACATCGTTGGGTTTGATCCAGCATTCCAAAGTGAAACCATCATTCGTCCCGACGTTTAAGGAACCTGAGGCGGGTATTGAGACGGTGTCATCGACACCATCAAAATTGAACCCATCGCACACCTTGCCTGTGGCAAACCCCAACTCGCCCAACAAAGTCCCGTTGTTACCACCGATGGAATCGATTGCATCGTCATCCCCTTTCCACCAGGCCACCATGCCCGAAGGGGCTGTGACAGGTGAAGCCGCGTGTAGTTTGAACACCATACTCACAAGAGTAAGGCCGAGTATTATTTTTTTATTTATCGTTTTCATTGTGTTTGTTGGTTTGTGGCTAACACGACACTATGTCGTGTACACATCTGGCTTTACGTGCGATTTTTTGCTTTCTTGCGACGATTACGATACGATCAGGCAAATCGAGCGGTGTGTAAGGCTCTGCAATTTAAGCAAAGAAGTGTGAATATTTTCCAAGTTATTATGGCGTAGTGTGTTGCGGGGCAAATAATACTGGAACAATCCGGCGTCGCCGGTGTCTACTTAATCATGCATTCCAAGCGCGGGTTCACGCTCATTGAACTGCTGGCGGTCATCGCCATCATCGGAATTCTGGCCGCGATGCTTCTGCCCGTGCTGGACAAGAGCAAGCAACGGGCGCAGGGAACTCAATGCGAGAGCAATCTCCGGCAGATGACGGTGGGTTGGAGCCTCTACGCGGATGAGAATAATAACCATTACGCGCCCAATGCGGCGATGGGGCACAATCATCCGCCGGTGGGCGAAGACGCGGACAATCCCTCGTGGGTGGCAGGAGTGTTGACGGTGTCGGGAGATAATTACGCAGGCGTGGATGATAACGCAAACGCGACGAAACTCACGGACCCGGCGTATGAGAAGTTCGGGTCGATAGGCGGCTACACGAAGGATCCAGGAGTCTATCATTGCCCGGGCGACCACAGCATAGATCCCGACAGTGGCAAGTTGCGTGTGCGTTCCATCTCCATGAACGGCTGGATAAATCCCGGGCGGACAAACGGCAGTGATTCGCCTTATTGGGATAAACCGTTCCAGAAATTCACGCAACCGGCGGATTTCAACCGCAAGTCCCCCTCGGACATCTTTGTGTTTCTCGATGAACGGGCGGAGAGCATCAACGACGGTTGGCTGTTCATGTCGGTGAACGGTTACAACAGCGATGGGACGATCGACACCAGCCAATTGGGCGTGCTGGACCTGCCGGCGGTGTATCACGTGAGAGCGAGCGCATTCTCCTATGCGGACGGCCATTGCGACCTGCACCGGTGGCTGGGAGGCGATGATCCAGATACCGACGACATCACCTGGCTGATGACGCACGCGACAATTCCGCAACAGGAATAAGCGCTTAACGGAAATTCCTCGGGCCAAATCCCGGCCCTGATTCTCCAATTGCATCAATAGTTTGCGCAGAGTTTCTGAACGGGACCATGCCACCATGGCGGCCAGAAAATAATTCGCCATCCGGACGACTTGCGCGATATTAACCCGGGAGGAATTTTTATGCGGATCAAAGCTGTATTTCTCTCGATCGACAGGAGGCAGGAAATTTTAGGGTCATGAATACGAGCACGAATAATCCGGATTTTTTTCAAAAGATCTTCCAGGACACACCGGCAGGCACTTTTTGGAATCACTCGTCCATGGTGGTTCACATCATCATGATCGTGGCCCTGGCCTTTCTCATCCATCTGGTGGTCAAGCTGATCAATTGGGGCACGGAAAGGCTTATCAATCGTGATCACGCCAAAAAAATGCTGTTCAATTTTTCCGCGACGACTCCGAAATTCATCACGCTGACGCGACTCATCGTCAGCACCATCACTTTTATCATCTATTTTCTGACGGTCGGGCTGGTGTTGATCGCGGTGTTTCATTTCAACGACACGTTTTTGAAAACTTACCTGTCGAGCGCGGCGGTCATCGGCCTGGCACTCAGCTTCGGGTTGCAAGGGTTGGTGCAGGACGTGGTCACGGGAGTCACTTTGATATTGTCCAACGCGATCGATGTCGGGGATGTGGTGGACCTTTCCGGAGTGATCGGCCGGGTGGAACGAATCGGGTTGCGCTTCACGAAAATCATCAATTTCTTCAACCAGGAAATCTACGTGCCCAATCGTAACATCGCGAACGTGGCGCGCTTTCCTCAAGCGGGCGTGTATGCGTTCGCAGATGTCCAGTTCTCTCCTAAGGCAGACCAGGAGAAGGTGGCCGCTCTGATCAGCGAAGTAGCCAAAGGCGTGTGGACGCAATTCGGCGCAATCATCCTTACCGAGCCAGAACTCGGCAAGATCGAGGTGGCGGACCCGGCTGGATGGAATTATGTGCGCGTGCAATTCAAGATCTGGCCCGGGCAATCCCTCATTGAAACGGCCTTCCGTCCGCAAATGGTTGCGGCGATGAAGCCGATCGCCCCGGATTATGCGGATTGGATGGTCCAGGTCACATACCGCGCGATCACGGGTCACCGTGACAAGGCCGGGTTGGGCGAAGGAATGAAAAAGTAGATCGGCCCGGTCAATTTTTCTGTACGCGGTAAAAGCGCGCTTTGTTGGTGGCAAACGGATCTGATACGAAGACTGCATTGTTGGTCGTGAGTGTGAGTGAAAACAAGTTGACCCAATTGGTGGCGAGGAGATTGGTGGCGTACTGCACCGTGTAGTTCACATTGGTGGCACCGGTGATCAGAAACCCAAACTGCGTGGCTGTGATCCGCTGTGGGAAAGTGATGATCGGCGTGCCAATCGGATAGACGGTGATGTTCAGAATGGCGGTGAGCGGCGGAATATTGACGATGTGGGGTTGGGTGAGGTCAACGTATCCAAGGGTGTCCAGGGTGTCGGAGGAATTGCCGGTGAACAATTCCACTTGCCATTGTCCGGCGGCGACCGAAAGCGAATAATTTCCAGAATTATCGGTGGTGCCGCTCAAGGAACCGTAATTGTTTCCGCCAATGTTGGCCGTGGCCATCAACCCGAGACCGACCACGTTGGAACCCGTATTGTCCTGGATGTGCCCGTTGATCAGGGCGGTGGCGGGCAAGGCGATGAAATTATCCAACACGGTCTGTTTGTTCGTGAGAGTGACGGTATCAGGCTGGTTGACGATAAAATTGGCGAGCGCGTCGTTTTTTCCAGAGTTGGCGTTGATGCTCCAAAAATTCGTGCCGTCGCCCAGGACAGCGACGGCATAATTTCCATTGGTGTCGCTATAGCCTTTGGCGTCAAAGTTGTTTTCAAAATTGCCATCGAATTCAATGTTGGCATAGGGGACGTTGGAATTATCCGTGATGCGCCCGTAAAAAAGGGCGGCGCCCTTGGGCAGGGCAATATTGGCGTTGGTCGCGAGGCCACTGGTGACGTCTACCTGGAAGGTCGCCTCAGGGAGCACATAAGCGCGCCGGGCCAGCCGTTGCTTGGTCGGCTGAATCTTCCAGAAGGACGGTGTCACGGCAGCGGAGTAATTGCCGTTGGTGTCCGTAAAAGCGATGGCAAAGAGATGGCTGGATTGCAGGGTCAGCAGCAGGCCGCCGATGGCGTTACTGTTCGCCGAGTCATAGACACTCCCGGAAACATTGGCCCCGCCGGCGATGAGGGACATATCATTGGTGACATTCATGCCATTGGTCAAAATGACGGAAGGTGCCAGCGACTGGTTTTGGTAATATCCAGGAAATCCCGCGGTGAGGGAATAGGCGCTGGGCGGCAGGGTCAGGTAATAATGTCCATTGGCATCGGCCATGGTGGCGCCAACGGGATTATTCTTCTGCTGGTCCTGGGCGACAACGACCGCGTAAGGAAACGGTGTGACCCCATTGCTGTAAATGATGCCGCTTACGGATTGTCCGAGCGGGGCATTGGTGATCGCGAAGGTGGCGGTCACGGGCGTAAAACGGCCGGTAGGGCTGGTGACCTGAAAGACGTAATTTCCGACCATGTTCTCCAGCACCATGGCCTCGGGAAGATACAGCTTGGTGGTGATGACACCGTTGGTGGGGTTAAGGTCGTAGGGAATATTATTATCGATCACTCCGCCGATGAGGGCGTTGCCGTTGGTGTTATCGGTGACCTTGAAGGCATCCATCATCGGTTCGCCAGGGTCGATCGTGCCGTTGGCATTGCCATCGAACCAGCGCTGGATGGTGACTTTCTCAGTGTTGGTGAGGCCGGTGATATTGAGGGTGATGACACCCGGATAGGTGTTGCTAGTGACGGACGGGCTAACGGTGAGCGTTTGTTGTGTGAACGCGGCATCGGGGAGCACTAACAACGTCGCAACAGTTAGGAATAAAACGGAGAGAATATTTACGGTTGTTTTCATATCAGCACCTGCCAATGAGCGGCGGCTACCACTGTCCCAGAACCCCAGAGGATGTATATTCATTAATATTTTGTCATAACCCATCGTATCAACCACTACGGTTCACATCCTTGCGGCGTCGAAGCAGGGTGAGCCAAGTCGCTTAAAAGTGGTTTGATTCAGTCGGATTCGGTCGGATTCACCCTGTTATTGTGTAGCACCCGCGTCTCGCGGGTGGTTTTGGGCGTCCCGCCCAAAACACTCTCCGGAGCGCATGCCCACATAGCTTTTGACCTGATTCGCACGATCACCAGCAACCCCAATTCGGCGAGACGCCGAATTGAACCCGCGAGACGCGGGTGCTACACCATAGCGTTTCAATGTCCTGCTGTTCATCCTTTAGCTGGCTGGAGGTGGCTGGGGTTGTTTGTGTCCGAACGACCCCACTTTCCATCCTAACCGCCTTGCTCCGATTGACTTATCCCATCCGGAAAGCGCCGGATGCAAATTTCCGGATTTTGCCAGGTTTCGTCCGGATTTATCATACCTTACCGTCCGGAGTTCCGTCCCGTCCATCGCCTCTGGCCCATCGTTTACCACGTTTCACATGGCCCTGGGCCACAAAATAAAAACCACCCTTGAATAACCTTGAATAACCCTGAATTGAGCTTGGCCACTTTCAAAAAATCCGACCATTTTGTCCCCTATTTGACCCTGCTTTTCATGGCGGCGAGGTTTGCCGCGTTTTACGCGGTTTCACGTGGCCACCAGTTACCCATTTAACTGATTTAACCAATCACTACTTTCATATTTCAAAGAACTAACCACTTGTTTACCACAATAGTAAAAATTTGTCAAATATTAATAAACCCGCAAAGGCAGCGTGGCTGTTCCTCTTCAATCCACTCAATTTTTATCTTCAACGGTTCTGCAGGATAGCCTCCTAAAGATTTGCCGGAGAATGACGATGAGTCGGGGTGTCCTTTTCTTAAATCTCCTAAAAGACATTCATAGTCTGCTTTTTAAAGATGGTGACTCAAAGTGGAACATGGATTTTGCGGCAGGATTGTCCTCTGGTAGCGACAAAGCCCATAAACACAGGCGAAAATGAATACTTTCAACAAGACTAATGAAGCGTTCAAAAAATTGACACGGAGAACTCTAGGGCAAAATGTCGGTAACTTCCCACGGGCACGGTGGGTGCTGATTGGGAAGGGTGAAGTTCGGGTTGAAAATGTCGACGGCGCTCTGCGTGAGTGCCGTGGTGTTGCTACGCCCGGCGATCTGCGTGGCGACGATGGACCCCGAGACGGAGACGGAGCTGAGGCTGCTGAAAGAGGAGAACGCGGCTTTGAAGGGACAGGTGGCCAAGCAGAACACGGTCATCGAATCACTGAGCGCAAAAGTAGACGGGCTGGTGAAGGCGGAGGAAAACCGGTCGGAGAAGGATGAGGCCGGCGCATCGGGCAACGCGAGTCCGCAGACGCAGGTGGCCAACGATCTTCACAATGTTCACATCAGCGGCGAAGGCGCCGTGGCGTTCTTTCATTCGGATAAAAACGGGTCGTTCCCGAATTCAGAGTTCCGGGTGGATGAGGCGCGGCTGTTCGTGGAAGCGCCGGTCTGGCAGGATGTTTATTTTTATTCGGAATTGGACCTGGCGACGCACGAGAATGATACGGTGAACCTCGAGTTGGGTGAGCTATACCTGGATTTTGAGGATGTCTCCAAGTTGTGGGGCAAAGAACGGCAGTTGAACATCCGCGCGGGGCGCATGTATATCCCGTTCGGCGAGGAATATCTCCATCGCTTTGCGATTGATGATCCCTTCATCTCGCATTCGCTTTCAGACATCTGGGGCGTGGATTCTGGCGTGGAGGTGTATGGGTCTTTCGGGAAATTCAGCTACACCTTGGCCGCGCAGAACGGGGGCATCGACGCAGGGCATGATTATAACCCGGACAAATCAGTGGTGGCGCGATTGTCGTATGACCCGGCGCGCTGGCTGCACCTGAGCGTGAGCGGCCTGCGGACGGGCGACTTGGATGCAAAAAAAGATTATCTCTCGGCGGTATGGTTCGGCAACGGCTTCTTCCGTTCGATGGGATCGACAAACACGACGACCTTCAACGCGAACATGGTGGAAGGGGACGTGATCGTCAGTTTGCCGCGGGGACGCATCCATGCTTTCGGCGGATATATCGCGTATGACGACAATGACCCCATGGCGAATAATCAGCGGGACGCTTTTTATTATTCCGTGGAAGGCGTGGCGAATGTGACGAAGAAGTTCTACGTAGGCGGTCGGTTCAGCCAGATCATTTCCTGCAAGGGGTTACCCATACCGGCGTTCGGAAACTATAACGAATATTATTTTGGCGAACTGACGAAGGATATCTGGCGGCTCTCGATCGGCGCGGGATACCAGTTCAGCCGGCACCTGGTGGTAAAGGGCGAATACACGCTGGAAGAAGGAAAAACGACGGAGGGCGAGAACCGGTATGACAACCAGTTCGCCGCCGAAGCAGCCTTTGGATTTTGAACATGAAACGATCGCTCATCTTGTTGTACATGCTCGCGTTGAACCAAGCGATGGGTGGGACCATCCGCGGCACGGTGCACGCCGAGGGCAAGCCGGGCACGGATGACACCAGCACAGGCGGCAGTTACGACAGCCGTAAATTTAAATTTGTGGAGCGCATGGATTACAGCGCCATGCATGACTTTGTCGTGTACATCGATGGGCCGGTGGCTGGCGCTATAGCACCTGAAAAAGCCGTGTCAGTGGAAACACGGCGAGTCGCGCAACAGGGCGCAACCTTCAATCCGGCGGTATTGCCGGTCATGGCGGGCACGACCGTGGAGTGGCCGAACTATGACGACATTTTCCACAATGTGTTTTCGGATTCAGAGGCGAAGCAATTTGACCTGGGTCTCTACAAAGGAAATCCGAAGGAAAAAGCCGTCTTCTTCGACAAGCCCGGGCGTGTGGATGTGTTCTGCTCCATCCATGCGAGCATGCATTGCACGGTGTTGGTTTTGGAAAATCCTTATTTTGCGGTCTCTGACAATGCTGGAAAATTTGTCATCACGAATGTGCCCGCTGGCACTTACCAGTTGAAAGCCTGGCATGACCGGTTGCCAGCCCAGACACAGGAAATCGTCGTTCCAGCCGATGGGGACGTGAAGATCAATTTTACCCTCGGCATCAACAACCTGCCCAAGTACTGACATGGAACGCCTTAAGCGAACATTACTTTTCAGTTTTCAGACCAAGGTCATCATCCCGATGGTGGTGGTGATGGTGATACTGCTGGCGGTGTGCATGACGCTCATCAGCCAACGGGTGACACGGCAGTTGCAGGACAATGCGGAGCAACGCCTCGTGTTGGAAGACGGGATGTTCCATTACCTGCAGGACCACCAGGATGCCGAACGGTTATTGCGCTACCAGAGCGTGGTGGCGGGAAAGAATTCGACGCTGCGGTCTTTGACGACCTTGTTCGCCACCGAGAAGGACGCGCCCAAAACTGTGCGCGGTTCGCTCAATGAATTGATCAATGAGAATATCGCGGATGTCATCGGGCTCGCGGTGGACAATGACCGGGTGATCTCCGTGGCACGGGATGCGCGGCTGGACCTCGACCGGTTTGAGAATGATTGTTCGGACGCCTTCAACCTGGCCGCCCAGGACCAGCCAAAATCCGGCATCGTGCAGAATGGTGACCGTCTATTTGACATCGTGGCAGTGCCGATCCACGTGGGTGACTCAGTAGCAGGGTCCATCGTGTTTGGTGTCGAAAATACCGCCGCCGCCGAATTCAAAAAGCACACCGGCGATGAACTGGTCTTGTTCTCGGACGGGAAAGTGATCGCCTCAACGTTGATGCAAGCCGGTGTCCAGGCGGCCCTCACTGATAAATACCGGCAGGTCCTCGGCAATCGCGGCAAAAACGTCAATCCGGTCTCGGATTTCACGCTGGCGGACGAGCACTACCGGTCTTTTGCCGGGTTGATCACGACTGGCAACGACCCGCATCAACTGGGCTACCTCATTCTCTCTTCATACGAAAAATCGCTGCAGGCATTGCATGCCACCCAACGCCTGATCTTTTTTTCGAGCGTCGCGGCGATCCTGCTGGGCACCGCGTGCGTATGGTTTTTTGTGCGGCGCGTGATGCATCCGTTGCGCGAATTGCGCGATAGCGCGGAGGCGGTCGGGCGCGGTGATTTTTCCCAGCGCGTGCCCGTCCGTTCGAGCGATGAGTGCGGCGAACTGGCCTTCGTGTTCAACCAAATGACGCAGAACCTGCAGAATTCGCATGCGGAATTGAAAACAACGGTCGATACGCTCAAGAGCACCCAGGAACAACTGGTGCAAAGCGAAAAACTGGCGGGCATCGGCGAATTCGTCGCGGGCGTGGCGCATGAATTGAATAACCCGCTCACGTCGGTGATGGGCTTTTCTGAATTGCTGGCCAAAGGTGATGTGGATCAAAAACACAAACGGCATCTCGAGATGATCCATAAGAGCGCGGCGCGCTGCCAAAAGATCGTCCAGAATCTATTGAGCTTTGCGCGGCATCACCAGCCGGAGCGCAGACTCGTCTGCGTCAACAAGTTGATTGAAGACGCGTCGGACATCCTGCAATACCAGATGCGGACGAGTAACATCCAGTTCATCCCCGAACTCGACCCGAACCTGCCTAAAGCGATGGTGGACCCGCACCAGTTGCAGCAGGTGTTCCTGAACATCATCAACAATGCGCGCCAGGCCATTGAAGAATTTCGCCCGAACGGCTGGGTACGTGTGCGAACCGAAGTGGCGGGCGATAACATCCGCGTGCTTATCCGCGATAACGGCCCGGGCATCCCGGCGGACAGCATCTCAAAGATTTTTGACCCGTTCTTTACGACCAAAACGGTCGGCAAGGGCACCGGCCTGGGCCTGAGCCTGTGTTACGGCATCATCAAGGAGCATGGCGGCTCGATCCATGTGAGCAGCAAGCTGGGCAGCGGCGCGGCGTTCATCATTGAACTCCCCATCGCGGTTGAAGCAGACGAAGCGGTTGAGCGCGAAGAAATTTTCCCGCCGGAGAGAAAGGACGAGGGAACCGGCAAGAAGATTCTCGTCATCGATGATGAAGAGTTGATCCTGCAGATGGTCAGCGAAGTCCTGGGCCGTTGTGGTTACGAAGTGGACGTGGCGGGAGACGGAGAAACTGCCCTCAACCGCATGCGTTACGGCAGCTATGACTTGGCCTTGTGCGATTGGAAGATGCCCGGGTTGAACGGCGAGCAGGTCTATGAACGTCTGCGCGCGGTAAATCCCGTGATGTCAGACCGCATGATCTTCATCACCGGGGACGTGATCAACATGCACACGCAAAAATTTCTGCAGGAGCGCAATAAGATCTGTTTGAGCAAACCCTTTTCCGTCGCTGAATTCCGCGCGGCCATCAACCAGGCGCTCGCGCGACAATGACTTGGTCGCAATGGACTACGGTCCTATGGGCGCGATCCAAATTCCTCCTCCCCGCAAGGGGAGGAGGAACACGGTCTTTGATGGAGTTGCCGCGCTGCCCTCGCCCGTGAAACGGGACCACGGTTCGCGAAGCGAACGGCTCTTGTGGGGCTACTAATTCGTGGCGGGCTTGGGAAGCCACTGGGTGCGTCACGCGGAGCGGGACGCGCGTGAGGGCTCTCTCCCGCGCCAGCGGGACTGATCAAGAAGGCAACTAACCTATCGCGCTATTTTTTGACTTCGATTTCCCAGCCGCCGCCGAGCGCCTTATAAACGGCCACCAAAGAAGTAGCGGTGCGGGTCTGGCTTTGCGCCAACTGATCCTGGGCGGTCAACAAGGTGCGCTCAGCATCGAGCACTGAAAGGAAGTCGGCGATACCGGCACGATATCTTTCCCGGGCCAGGTTCAACGCATCGGTCGCGGCGCTCGCAGAAACTTCCAAGTAATCGCGCCGGGTCTGTTCATTGCCAAAATCCACCAGGGCGTTTTCCGTTTCTTCGAGGGCGTTCAGCACGGTTTTTTCATATTGGGCGAGCTGCTCATCGGCCTGGGCGTGGGCCGCGTGGATGCGGGATTCAACGTGTCCAATGTCCAAAGCCGCCCAGGTGATGCTCGGACCGAACGAATAAGTGTCGGCGCCAGGTTTCACAAGGCGACTGACGTCAGAGGCCTGCAACCCAAGTCGTCCATTAAAGGTGACCCGTGGAAACAAATCAGCGACCTGCACGCCGATGCGGGCGGTGGCTGCTGCGAGCGACCGCTCCGCTGCGCGGATGTCCGGACGGCGGCGCAACAATGTCTCTGGCGTACTGATATTCACCATCTCAGGTAATGCGGGCAAAGGAGCCGCATTGGTCAGTTCACTATAAAGCGTTGTGGGCTGCTGGCCGATGAGCACGCTCAACCGGTGGATGGAATGTTTCACATTGGCGTCCAGTGGCGGAATAGTGGCCAGGGCGGCATACCATTGCGAGCGCGCCCGGGCAGTATCCAGTTCCGAGACGCTGCCGGCTTTCAGCTTTGCTTCGGTCAAATCAACCGTCTGGCGTTGGTTTTCGGCGTTGTCACGGGCGACCTGCAATTGGTTTTGCGCACCGCGCAATTCAAAATAGTTTCGCGCGACTTCGGAGATGAGGGTCACCATCACATCGCGTCGGCTTGCGACCGCTGCAGCCAGGTCAGCATTCGCAGCCTCAACCGAACGGCGGACACGACCAAAGATATCAATCTCCCACGTCGCATCGAAGCCAACGTCGTAGAGTTCAAGTGTTCGTTGCTTGCGGGTCAACCCTCCACTCCCGCCGCTGCCGCCAAACGGGATTGAGTCCACACTGCTTAATGTTTTTGTCCAGGAAGCATCACCTTCTGGAACCGGCCCAAAATCCGCGACTGCGCCGGTGCGCAAGGCGCGTTCTTCACGCACGCGCGCGGTGGCGATGCGCAGGTCCTGGTTCGTGGCGAGGGCGCGGTCCACGAGGCTGTTCAGTTCCGTATCATTGAACCCGCGCCACCAGGTGATGGAAATATCCCCGGTCGCGACATTGGTTTGCACTTCGTTGGCGAAAGCGGCATCCATCTGCGTCTTCGGCTGATGATAGTTCGGCCCCACCGAGCAACCGTTCAACAGGAGCAATGAGCTCGCGGCGATGAGCAACAACGTTGTGCCATGCGCCAATGGAGTGGACGGACCGCGTTTTTGTTTGCGTTCCACCACGCGGCGGATGACGACATAAAACACGGGCGTGAGGAACAAGCCGAAGAACGTTACCCCAAGCATTCCGAAGAACACCGCAGTGCCGATGGCCTGGCGCATCTCGGCACCCGCGCCGCGCGCGACCATCAGCGGTATGACGCCGAATGAAAAAGCGAACGACGTCATCAGGATGGGGCGCAGGCGCAGTTTGGCCGCTTCCACGGCGGCCTCCGCGCGGTCCCGGCCCGCTTCCTGGAGTTGTTTTGCGAATTCCACGATCAAGATTGCGTTTTTACATGCCAGTCCCATAAGTACCACCAGTCCTATTTGTGTGAACAGATTGTTGTCCATCCCCCGCAACATTACCCCATAAATCGCGCATAATAAACACATCGGCACGATTAAAATAATTGCTAATGGCAATGACCAGCTTTCGAACTGGGCCGCCAGCACGAGGAACACCATCAGCACGCACAATGGGAAAATATAGATTGCGGAATTTCCCGCCATGATTTCCAGCAGGCTTAATTCCGTCCATTCGATCCCCATGCCGGGCGGCAAAGTCTTTTTCGCGAGGTCATTCATGATCGTGATGGCCTCGCCGGAACTGACGCCCGGCGCAGTGCCCCCCGTGATGTCAGCCGAGGTCGCCATATTGTATCGCGTGACATTGATAGGCGCCCCGACCTCTTTGATCTTCACCAGCGTGCCCAGCGGCACCATGTCGCCGTTGGCATTGCGGGTCTTCAGGTTCAAAACGTCCTCTGGCTTGGCGCGAAATTGCGCATCTGCCTGGGCGGTGACCCGATAGGTCCTGCCGAATGTGTTAAAATCATTCACGTAAAGCGAACCGAGATAAACCTGCAACGTGTCCCAGATATTTTCGAGCGGCACACCCATCGTCTTGGCCTTCTCACGATCCACGTCGAGGAAGATTTGCGGGACGTTGGGCCGATAAGATGGATACCCCATCACGAGGCGCTTATCCTGACTCGCGGCACCCCACAATTGCATCAAGGCGCCATTCAACGCCTGGTAGCCGACGTTGTTATAATCCTGCACCTGCAATTTGAATCCGCCTACAGTCCCCAAGCCGTCCACGGCCGGCGGGAGAAATACGCCGGCAACTCCTTCCGGCACACTGCTGAGTGTGGGCATCAGGCTGGCACTGATTTTTGCGGCGGTCAGTCCGTGCTTCATGCGCTCACTAAAGGGTTGCAAGGGCAGGAAGATGGTCGAAGCATTCGGCTGTGCGCCGAAGGTGAGTACTGAAAAACCGGGGAACTCGACCACATTTCCGATGCCGGGCGTTTCCTTCATGATTTTCGACAATCGTTCACTGACGACTTTCGTGCGTTCCAGCGAGGCGCCGTCGGGCAATTGGAGATAGGCGATTAAATAGCCTTTGTCCTGCGTGGGAATGAACCCGCCGGGCACTTTGTGGAAACCGAACCAGGTCAAAAACAGCAGGCCCACATAAACGACCAGTGCGATGCCGCAATACCGCAAGACGCGACCAAGCCCGCCAATGTATCTCGTCTGGCTTGAGGTAAAGAAACGGTTGAATCCCCTGAACAACCAACCGACTGAACCGTCGATGATCCGGCCAAGAATATCCCTTTTTGCACCATGCGGCTGGAGCAGCAAGGCCGCCAGCGCCGGGCTGAGCGTGAGGGAGTTGAATGTGGAGATGAGCGTTGAAACCGCGATGGTCAACGCGAACTGTTGATAGAATTTGCCGGTCAACCCGCTCATGAAAGCGGTCGGCACAAACACGGCCGTCAATACCAGCGCGATGGCGATGACTGCGCCACTGACTTCATCCATGGCTTTGCGCGCGGCATCCGGTGGTGACAGGCCCAGCTCGATATTCCGTTCCACGTTCTCTACCACCACGATGGCATCATCAACCACGATGCCGATGGCCAGCACGATGCCGAAGAGCGAAAGGTTATTCAGCGAGAAGCCAAAGGCCGCCATCGCCGCAAAGGTGCCGATCAAGGATACCGGCACGGCGAGCAGCGGAATCAACGAAGCGCGCCAGTTTTGCAGGAACAATACCACGACGAACACGACGAGCAGTATGGCGATGAATAATGTCTCGATCACTGCGCTGATGGATTCACGTACAAATTGGGTCGTATCATAAGCGATGCGGTATTCGATGCCGGGTGGAAAGCGCTGCGTCATATCCTTCATCGTAGCCCGGCATTCATTGGCGATCTGGATGGCATTTGCACCCGGCAAGGGAAAGACGAGGACGGCGGCAGAAGGCTTGCTGTCCAGCAGGCTGTTCAAGGCGTAAGTGGGCGGCCCCAGTTCAAGCCGCGCGACGTCACGCAGGTGTGTCAGTTCGCCATGAGGGCCGGTCTTCAAAATGATGTCGCCGAATTCGCTTTCCGACGTCAGGCGGCCTTTGACCGTGGCGGTGAGTTGGAAGTTATTTTTCCGGTTTTGAGGCGGCTGGCCAAAAGATCCAGCAGCGACCTGGACATTTTGTTCACGGATGGCGGCGACGATATCGCTAGCCGTCAGGTTGCGTGAGGCGGCTTTTTCCGGATCGATCCAAACGCGCATCGAATAATCCGTGACGCCGAAGACGCGCACGTCACCAACGCCAGGCAGGCGGGCCAATGAGTCTTTCACATGGAGCGCGGCGTAATTGCCCAGATAGAGGTCGTCGTAACGTCCATCGGTCGCGGTGGATATGATATTCACCACCAGCGTGATGCTGGGCGAACTTTTCGCCACCGTGACCCCAATGTTTCGCACATCCGCAGGCAGGCGCGGCAAAGCAACCGAGATGCGGTTCTGCACTTGCACCTGTGCTTTGTCCATGTCGGTGCCCGTCTTGAACACTACTGACAAGGCCAGCGAGCCGTCACTGGTGCATTGCGATTTCATGTACAACATGTTTTCGACACCGTTGATCTGTTCTTCAAGCGGTTGGGCCACAGTGTTGGCGACCGTATCTGCGCTGGCGCCGGGATAAGTGGCTGAGATGGCGATCGTCGGGGGCGTCACTTCGGGATACTGCGCAATCGGCAGGGTGAACAACGCGATTAGTCCACCGATGACGATAATGATGGAAAGCACGGCGGCAAAGATGGGCCGCTTGATGAAAAAATGTGAAAATTTCACAGGGTGCGCGGGTTGGGTTTAATGTTGGGCTCCGGCGGCAGGAGCAGGCGCCGGGGCGGAGGTGTCCACCGGTATCCCCGGGCGGACCAACAGCAAACCGCTGACGATAATACTGTCATTGGTGGTCAAGCCACTGGTGACCTGCATGAAGCCGCCGCTCTGCCGGGCGACTTCCAACGGGCGTGCTTCAACCATGTTATTGGTGCCAACCACGTAAACAAATTTGTGGCCCTGGTCCGATTGCACCGAAAAATCGGGGATGAGCAAGGCGGACACTGGCGGCCCGGCCGGCACACGCACGCGGGCAAACAATCCCGGGACCAGCTTGCGGTCTTCATTGGGGAATACCGCGCGCATCTGAATCGTGCCGCTTGCGGCATCTACCTGGTTGTTGAAGAAATCGAGGTGACCTATGTGTGGGTAGCCTGTCTCATTGGCCAGTGCGAGTTCGGCCGGAATGGAATTGGTCGAACCAACGTTGCCATTCCCACGGTAGCCCAGATAGGCACGTTCATCCGCTGTGAAATAACAGTAGATCGGGTCCATCGAAACAATTGTGGCCATCATTGTGGCCGGGGCGGAATCCTGGACAAGATTGCCAATGGAGATCATGCGCTGGCCGATCTTTCCATCGACCGGCGCTTTTATCTCGGTATAGCTCAGATTCAATCTCGCAACGTCTTCCGTGGCGATCGCGGCGCGCAAGGCGGCTTCGGCTTCATGCATGGCGGTGGTGCGGCTATCCAATTCCTCTGCTGAGATCGCGTGGGTTTTGAACAGATCATCGGCGCGCTGCCAGTCGTTGCTGGTCCATTGAAGGTGCGATTCCGCGCTCTCACGCACTGCGGTCAGTTGCTTCAAGGTCGCCTGGTACGGCCTCTGGTCGATGGTGAAAAGCACATCACCCGCTTTCACCTCCGCGCCATCCGTGAAATGGATGGCATCGAGATAACCGCTCACCCGCGGCCGCAGTTCGACCGACTGGATAGCATCCACGCGCCCGGGATATTCATCCCAATTGGTGACGACCGTCTGTTGCGGGTGGACGACGTTGACGTGCATCGCCGGCGGCGGCGGAGCAGCGTTTTTAGCGCACCCGACCAGGCCGACTGCCAGTGCGACCGGAAACAACCCGGTAATTGCTGCTTTCAACTCATGGACCGACATCATTGATTTGAACATAATTGTTTTATCCCCTTCCAAACGTGAACCTGATTTATGGCATCACGTCTTACATTTCGACTTGGACAACGCCGGCGCACGAAAGCCGGCTGAGAAAAAATTCACCATCGCCGCCTGCGCGGTCTTGGTGTCCAGCGGATTACATTCGCTTTCTGTCTCGCCCTCCAGCTTGCGCGGATTTATCAGAATGAACGACAATGCGCCCCAGAAAAATTCCGCGCGCCAGCGCAAATCACACATTGAGAGTTTGGGCAGCGCCTTATGAAGGGCTGTCAGGAAGACCTCGCGCAATTCATCGTGGCCGCAACGTGTTTTTAATGTATGTATCTGCGGGTCGGTGACGATGCGCCCAAGTAATCGCATGGCTACCCCGCTATTGGCTGATTTGTTGGTGGCCAGGTGCAGCGCCGGGGCGATGATGGCTTCTAAAACCCTTTCCAGCGGCAGTGGGCGGCCTTTGGTTTCCGCTTCGAACTCCTTGAGCAATTGGAAGCTCTCCGCGCGCACTGGGCCAAAGCGACGGTTCATGACCGCCAGCAGCAGGCCTTCCTTCGATTTGAAATAGTAATACACCGTGGGTAGGTTCACTTTAGCCTCGAGCACGATGTGGCGCAGGGACGCGCCTTCAAAGCCTTCATTCGCGAACGCGTTTTCCGCGGCGTTGAGGATTCTAGTCTGTGGGTCCGATTTTGTTTTTCCTGCCATGGCCTGATTATTTAACGAACGTTAAATAAACCCGGTTGGCGTTCCTGTCAAAAAGAAAAACAAAAAAAGTTTAGAACACGAATTTCGGGTCGATCACCGGCCCCAGGCCATGTTTACGCAGTAATTCAATGAATTCCGTGATTCCCCGCTTTTCGTCGGCCCCTAAATGGTAGTGTATATACCACCCAAAATAATCTTTCCGGAATTCGAGGGTGTATTCGGTGCGCGTGGAGATGATATGGTCCAGCGTGTCCACGCCGAAATCCTTGGCATCGCGCAACTGTCGGCGCAGCACTTTGTTCTCGAGGCCACGACGAAGGGCCCAGACGGCATAGACGAACGGCAATCCCGTCATCTCATACCAGGCCGCACCCAGGTCAAAGATCTCATGACCGGTAGAAGAAAAAAGAAAATCGAGCGCCGGGTCGCCGATGAGCAGCACGAAATCCTTGTCCTTTGCGGCGGCGTAACTTTCCAGCGGCTTGAATTCCGGCTTCAATCCACGTTCCGCCAACAGCACCTTCAACAGGTTCACGCTGGTGAGCGAAGCAGTGTCGCAAAAGACTTCGCGCGCCTCTTCGATGGGTTTGCGATGGGCGAGCAGCACGCTCTTGACCTCACCGAGCGAGGCGATGGACACGCCGTCCAGAATGTCATAACGGTCATGGAACAAAACCTCGGTGATACTGACCAGCGCGGCATCCAGTTCATCGCGTTGCAACATCTCTGCGAGTTTCGCGGGTGTTGCGAAAGTGACTTCGCTTTCCACGCCGCGCGTGAGGGGAACGGCGTTCAGGTATTTCACGGAACCCACGCGGAAAGGGGCGAGCGATTGTTCCAGGCCGAATTCGCGCGCGCGATTCGCGGAGACCTGGTCGCGTTCGGCGCGCCGGGCCAGTTGTTCGGCCGAAACCGGCTCGGTCATGCGGAGTTTAGGCTGCTCGTCTGACATGCCGCGATATTTTAGCCCAAAGCTGCGCGGGCACAAAGAGAAACCCAATGGCAGCAGAACGTATGTCCTTTGTTTTGACTTGAACGCGCTACTTCGTAAGCTTCGCTCACAAAAAGCAGCCGTCTTATGCCATCAACCTACAACGGAATCGGCACACACTATTACGGTAAGAAGAATGTCCAGCGCCGCGTCGGCGCCTGTCGCGCCTGTGGCCGCACGGTGGAGTTGGTCTCCTACGACACCCGCCTGTGGTTCGTGGTCGTCTATATCCCGGTCATCCCGCTGGCGCGTAAACATATCATCGATTATTGCCCGGTGTGCCGCCGCCATTACGCCGCTGAGGCGGACAAATGGGAAACGGCCAAACAATTGGAGATCTCCGGCGCGCAGGAAAAATTTCGCACGGACCCGACTGCCGATAATGCGATCGTGGCCCATCAACAACTCCTGAATTTCCACCAAATCGACCAGGCCGCGGACTTCCAGAAGACGATGATGGAAAAGTTTCCGGATAACGCGAAGATCCAGGCCTATCTCGGCGCGGCGATGGTGCATCTGGGAAGGCTGGCTGATGCGGAGCCGTTTTTTGCGCGAGCACTGGCCTTGCGGCCTGACCTTCCCGAAGCGCGCATCGGCGTGGCACGCGGCCATATCCGCGCAGGCCGGTTGGATGAAGCCCGGACGTTGCTGGACTTTTTGGAAGTTCCCGGGGCAGCGAAGCTTTATTCGCTCGAACCGTTGGATGTCCTGGCGCGCGCCTACCAGAAGGCGGGCCGGAACCGGGAGGCGCTCGAGATATTCACGGTGGTTCTCAGGGAATTGCCCAAACTGGGCGAGGCGAAATGGTTCCGCAAACTTGTAGCCAAGTCGGAAACGTCTAGCCAGCAAAGCATCCTGCCGAAACTGAAATTCAGTTGGAAACGCTTTTTCAGCATCGACCGTTCGCACCAGCCCGCTGCCGGGGCCCGCGTCACGTGGCGCGGGCTGATGATATTGGGCATCGTGCTGGGTGTGATTGCCGTCCTATTCGTGGTCTCCAACATATTCATCAGCTACCACCGGACGTTGTACATCGTGTCCGGTCATAATACGCCCGCCTTGGTGCAAGTGAGCGGGAGAGAAGTGCGGGTGCGGCAAAACATGGTGACGATGAATTTGGCGGAAGGCCATTATCACGCCACCATCACCGGGCCGGTGAGCCAGGAAGTGGATTTCGATATCCATGCGGGTTATTGGAGCCGGTGGTTTTCCCATCCGGTTTGGGTCTTGAACGTAGGTGGCTCGGCGATCCTCGACCGCATAGACGCCACCTATCGTGAGAACCCTGAGCCCGTGACGCATACGTTTTATTTTGGTGAAACGTTCTATTCGTTGGATGATATTTCGTATCCCTTCAAAGATTTGCCCAAAGAAGAATCTGCGGGCACGCACCTCGCCAGCTTGAACCTGTTCCAGCAGGAACCAGCCGATCTTTTCTATTATTATGCGCAAAAGCATAACTTTTCTGATGCCTTGCGCCTCGCTGAAACGGTTCTGCGCGCCCAGCCAAACGATGAAGAACTGCTGGACCTGTACTTCAGTACGGCGCGGTCGCAAAACCAGATCGCGCGCGCGGAAAAGTTTTTGAGCGCAGGTTTGACTAACCGGCCAGTGCAGGTTCAGTGGCACCGGTATTACCAGGACATCCATCGTGATGCCGTCCATAACGCGCAATTGGCCGCCATGTATGATGCGGACCTCCAAAATGACCCGGCCAACTCCGCCCTGCTCTACCTGCGCGGCCGGGTCAGCGCTGATCGTGCCGAAGGCCGCACCTGGTTCCAGCGCGCCTGCGATGCCGACCCAAAAAATCCGTATCCGTTCTTTGCGCTGGCCTTTGACCATATGTCCGTGGGCGACTGGGCCGGGGCGCGTCCATTGCTGGCGCACACATGCGAACTGGCGCCCAAACGAGCGGACTTCGCCGCATCATTCGGGCTGGTGAGGCTGGCGCTCGGTGAATATGACGCCTTGGAAAAAGACCTGCGCGGCCAGCTCGTCCGCGAGACTCTGAATTTTCCCGTGGCAGAAGAACTTTGCGATACGCTCATCGGTGAAGGCAACACCACCGCTGCAGGAGATTTCGTCCGGCGATTCGAGGCCGCCGCTGCGAACCAGGATCGCGAATTCAGCCAGGAGCCGAACATTGAGCTGACGCATCATCTCCTTTACGCAACGAAGGATTTCGCCGGGCTGAAGAGCAACACCGCCGGGGCCAGTTCGGTCGAAGGCCGTTACGCGCAATTCACGGCGCTGGTCGAATTGGGCCAATTGGATGAGGCCACGAAGTTGTTCCCGCTCGATGATAAAAGCATCAGCAACCCCTATCATTTTCTCAACACCGCCATGGCCTACCGGCAGGCGGGCAATGTGGAGGAAGCGAATCGCTGGCTGGCGCGTGCGGAGGAGTTATTTGCCGCAGGCGATACCGACATGGCTCGCGCCGCCGCTGTGCTGAGCAAAATCGATGCTCCCACCCAGGCCGAGCTGGATGCGATCGCTTTGCGGCCCGATGGAAAGGCCGCGCTGCTCGCGGCGTTGGCGCAGTTGCACCCGGAAAGCCGGGCAACATACGCAATGCAAGCCCGCGCGATGAACGTGGACAGGTCCTTTCCGCACTATCTCATCGACCGCGTGACGGCTGAATAATCATGCGCATGAGTCGCGAGGAGTTTGATGTTCTGGTCCATGAGGTGGAACGCGGCGTGGGCCGGGATGCGCGACGGTTGCGCCGACACGTCCTGTGGCTCGCGGCCATCGGCTATATTGGGCTGCTGGGCGGGTTGATCGTGGTGGTGGGCATCGCCGCCATTTTTCTGGTGCCGGCGCTGCGCATGGAATGGACCGATGCCATCCTGCTCTATATCATTGGAATCGTAGTGTTGCTTGGCGGCGGTTTTGCCGTGATGAAAGTGCTGTGGGTGCGGTTGAAACCACCGAAAGGACTCGTCGTCACACGGGCGGAATCACCTCAACTGTTCGCCGCGCTCGATGACCTGCAAAAGCAATTGCGCTCCAAGCCGTTTCACGAAGTGCTGGTGGTCGCGGAATGCAATGCGGCGGTGGTGCAGCATGCGCGGCTGGGGGTGTTCGGCTGGCCGCGAAATTATCTCCTGCTGGGCCTGCCGTTGCTGGATGGCCTCTCGGCAGATGAGATGCGCGCAGTGCTCGCCCATGAATTCGCGCATCTTTCACGGCAACACGGGCGCATGGGCCAGCGGGTTTATTGCCTGCGGCGCTCCTGGGAAAAAGTTTTTGAGCAGCTCTCCAAGCCACAGGTACAGGGACAGGTTTCGTTACGGCCGCTCTATGTGAAATTCATCGAGTGGTTCTGGCCGCGGTTCAACGCCCATGCGTTTGTGCTGTCCCGGGCGGATGAATACGAGGCGGACGGTGACGCGGCCCGGCTCGTCGGCGCGCAATACGTGGCTTCGTCATTGTTCTGGATAAAACTTGCCGCCCGGATGTTCGAGGACCATTTCTGGCCGGACGTCTGGCAGCGCGCGAACGTGGAAGCCGAACCGCCGGCGGATGCGCTCATCAAAGTGCGCGAATATCTTCGCAAAGGTTTCCCCGCCAATGAGGCCGGAATGTGGGCGGAACAGGCGTTCAACCAGAAAACCACCAACGCCGACACGCACCCGTGCCTGACCGAACGGTTGAAAGCGGTCGGATGCTACCCGGAAAGTGTGACGCAAAACATATTTCCCGCTGCCCCGTCCGCGCCCGCTGTCAGCGCGAGCGAAGCGTGGTTCGGTGACCGTGTCAGCAAAATGCGCGAGGAATTGGGCGCCACGTGGGCCAAACAGGTTCATGACCTTTGGCGCGACCGTCATGCGCGTGCGAACGCCTTGCAGAACCGGCTGGCGCGCCTCGACCAATCGGTGCCCACGCCAGACACAGATGTGGACGCGCTCTGGGACAAGGCGCGCGTGGTGATAGAGCTGCAACGCGAGAAAGAAGCCGAACCGTTGCTGCGGCAGATACTCACGCTGAACCCGAGACATTGCGCCGCGAATTTTCTCCTGGGACGGCTGCTGCTCGATAATTCGAACCCGGACGGTGTGGGGCATCTTGAGGCGGTGATGACGGAGGATGATGAATCTGTGCCCGCCGCCAGCAAGATTTTGCACGCACATTACTGGCGCACTGGCCAGACGGAGCGCCTATCGGAATTGAATGTGCGGCTGGACCGTTACGAAAAGAACCTGGCGGCGTCACACAAGGAACGGAGCAGCGTGCAGGCAGGTGACACTTTCATCCCGCATGGGTTGAGCGAAGAGGAATTGCAGAAACTGCGCGCCACGCTGGCAGCAGACCCGCAACTGGCGTTTGCCGAACTGGCGCAAAAGGAGATGAAGCATTTCCCGAAACAGAAGTTTTTTGTGCTGTGCGTGCACCGCTGGCCCGCGTGGCACCGGTTGCCGAACACCGAACAGGACCGGGTACTGGTGAACCGGCTGGCGCGCGTGGTGCAACTCCCGGGACGCGTGCTGGTGATTCCGCCGTCCGGAACCTACAAGCCACTCGCGCGAAAGATCCAGGCCGTTCCCGGAGCGGAAGTGTACCGGCATGCAGGGATTAAGTAATTAAAAAAGTCTTCGCTGTCATTCCCCTGAGCGTTCACCACTTGATGCGATGCAGTTCAAACTTGGCAGGCCGGCTCGCATCGCCAGCCAGGTCCGCAGTGAGAAAACCACCGTCCTTGAGCATCTGGATGCCGGTGAGGGCCGGACAAAGCCGCACATGGAATGGCCGCCATTGCCGCGCCTGCCCGAGGGCGGCGGAAATCTTTTGCGCGCCTTTGCCGAGGAATTTGATCGTCGGAAAACCGGCGATCACATGTCCGGTGCGCAGGACGAGGTTGGTATGGAGATGGCCGATGACGGTCTGCTCCACCTGGGAGATTTTTTCACGAACAATTTCTTCGCGCAACAGGAAGGGCAGCGCCGTAGGGTCGTGACAGAACAGCAGCAAACGCTGATCGCGTTGCAGGGACGCTAACGTAGCGCGGATGTGTTCAAGATGGGTCGCGCGCAATTGTTCCCAGGCGGCAACCTCGCCGGGAAGCAGGTCCGCGTGATAGAGCGGCAGGGCGAGGAGCGATGAGGTGAGGCCCAGCAAAACATATTTTCCCAATTCGACGCGCCAAAACGGTTCGATGCGCAATCTCTCGGTCACCCGTTGCCAACTGGCCAGGGCCATGTTGCCGTGCCCGGAGAAAAGGCCGACTTTGCCCAAATCATGATCGCCGATGGTGGCGTGGAATTTTTCCCCAAACTGCGCGCGCAATTTGCCGAGGCATTCTTCGGCACTGGCAAACGCAGCGTCATCACTCAGGCCAACGTGGCCGGTGTTGCAGGAATAATCTCCATTCGCTACGACCACATCCGGCTGTCCCGCGTCGGCGATGAACTGGTCCAGCAACGCATTGTGCGCTCCGCGCTGGCGCAGCCAGATGAAATGCTCGTAGGTATGGCCGAGCCAGCGCGCGAAGGGATTCCTGATGGAGCGATGGTCAAAGTTCGCGATGCGCTCACGCTCGGCGGCCGCGGCATAGTGGATGTCGCTGACGACCGCGATGCGAAAGGTTTGAGCCATCGGAAATAAATTATTGAAAGCAGAGGCCGATGGCGCGACTAAAAAGATCCATGAGGGAAAGATCGCGCTGTCACGCCGTCGCCAGATTATCTTCCAACACCTTTGATTTACCCGATGTCGACTCGTCTTCGGCAGATGCAGCGGCATCATCCCAGACTTTGATGGGTTCGTAGAAGGTGTTACGTTGCACGGGCGTGCGGCCGGCTTCGCGGATGGCTTTGAGCATCTGGGCTTCGGTCTGCAATTGCGGTGAGGTGGCGCCCGCCATGTGGAAGATATGTTCCTCGATGATGGTACCGTGCAAATCGTCGGCGCCGTAGCTCAACGCGACTTGCGCGAGCTTAAGGCCCAGTCCCACCCAATACGCGGTGATGTGGTCGAAGTTATCAAGGTAGATGCGGCTGATGGCGAGCGTGCGCAAGGAATCGAAACCGGTCGGGGGCGTGGTGACGGGGATGTCGTTGTCTTCCGGCTGATATGGCAGCGGCACGAAACCGACGAAGCCGTGGGTCTCATCCTGCAACGCGCGCAACTGGCGCAAATGGTCCACGCGATCGGCGAGCGTTTCGACGTGGCCGTAGAGCATGGTGCAGGTGCTGCGGCCGCCAAGCTTGTGCCAGGTGCGATGGACATCGAGATATTCTTCGGCGGATTCCTTGCCTTTGGCGATGGCACTGCGGACTTCCTTGCGGAAAATCTCCGCGCCGCCGCCGGTGAGTGAGACGAGGCCGGCGTCTTTCAATTCGCGCAGGGTCTGCTCCACGGACCGCTTGCCGAGCCAGGCGAGGTGGAGGATTTCAATGGCAGTGAAACACTTGAGTTGCAGGCGGGAATCGAGTGCCTTCAAGGTCTTGAGAAAATCCACATAGAAACTGAAAGGCAGCGAGGGGTGCAGGCCGCCGACGATGTGCAGCTCGGTGATGCCGAGCTTGAGGGCTTCGCGCGCTTTCTCGACCATCTGGGGAATCGAAAGCTCAAAGCCATCGGCATCGCGTTTCTTGCGGGCGAAGGAGCAGAACTGGCAGCTCAGGATGCAATAGTTCGAATAATTGAGATAGCGATTGATGATATAGCTGGCGCGGTTGCCAACTTTTTTCTGGCGCGCGAGGTCGGCAATGGCACCGAGGGCGTTCAGGTCCTTGGATTCGAACAAACGCAGGGCGTCGGCCTCGGAGATGCGCTCCCCGGCGGCGACCTTTTCATAGAGGTCGCGCAGCTCGCTGCGTTGGACGAAGAAATTCATCTTCGTCATTAAAGCACTTTTAGAGCGCGATGGCAAAAGTGATTAAGTCAGGGCTTGATGACCGTTGAGGGGATTTGGTTCCAGGGCATTTTGGCGAGCAAGTGGGCCAGGCCACAGAAACCGGTGAGACCGGCGATCGTGAGGCCGCAACCGGTTATGAGGGGGATGATGGCGAATAAGGGATTCACAAAGAGGGCAAGCAGTGCGCCGGTAGCGGAAACGAGGCCCACGGTGAGTTGCACCTGGCGCATCAGTGGGAGGACTTTGCTTTCGCCGCGATTGACGGGCAGGCCAGCGTCCATCCAGGCCTGGGTGCCACCTTCAACCAGCACGCAACAATCAATGCCAGCGCTTTTGAACTTCTCGATGGCACGGCGGGCGCGGCCACCGGATTGGCATAATACGTAAATTGTTTTGTCAGCGCCGTGCTCTTTTTGAAACGCGACCGGGTCGAGCGAATCGAGCGGGACGAGTTTTACGCCGGGGACGTGGGCGGCAGCGTGTTCGGCAGGAGAACGGACATCGAGCAGGTGGCCCGGATCGCCTTCCGAGAGGAGCTGGTGCAGTTCGCGCGGGTGGATGGAGGATTTCAATTGTAGATCTTTCCTGATCATGATATAATTATATAACTATATAGTTATATGTCAACCAGGAAAATCAAGCGCACTTTGTCGGATGATGAGCTGGAGCGGATCGCCGGGCATTTCAAGCTGTTGGGCGAGCCGATGCGGTTGAAGATCCTGCAGGCGGTCTGCCAGGGTCCGCGCACGGTGAACGACATCGTGGCAACGGTGGGCGCGACGCAGGCGAATGTTTCCAAGCATCTTTCGCTGCTGGCAGGCGCGGGTATTTTGACGCGGAAGAAAGATGGGCAATGTGTGTATTACGGGATGAAGGATGAGTTGACGCTGAAGATGTGCGAGCTGGTGCATAGCCAGATGGTGGAGTGAGAGGTTGGTTGCCTGATGTGCAGAACGGCAGAAAGATGTGACCGAGCGCTGCGCTTCCCCTCACCCTGACCCTCTCCCCCGGGAGAGGGAATAGCAGCCGCAGTCTTTCACACGCGTCCGCTTGCCGCGCACATTCTGTCATACTCGATAGCGATATTCCTGAACCGGTTGCCGGAAAAATGATTGTTTTGGGGCGGTGAGTGTTTAGCTTGTGGAGGACGAATGAAAACTTTTGCTGAACTTGGCTATCCCGGACGGCTCATCGCCGTGGAGGGCCTCGACGGTTCCGGCAAATCCACCCAGATCTACCTGCTCAAGCGGTGGCTGGAGACGCAGAAATTGCGGGTTTTCTTCAGTGAATGGAATTCCTCGGAACTCGTCAAATCGGCCACGAGCAAGGGCAAGAAGCAGGAGCTGCTCACACCAACGACTTTCAGCCTCATCCATGCGACGGATTTTGCGGACCGGTATGAGCGGCATCTGCTGCCGCTATTGCGCGCGGGTTACCTCGTGTTGTGCGACCGGTATATCTTCACGGCGTTCGGGCGCGATGTCGTGCGCGGCTGCCCGCCGCAGTGGGTGCGGGACATCTACAGTTTTGCGGCACTGCCGGACCTGACGTTTTTCTTCAAGGCGGACCTGGAGGTTTCGTTGAGCCGCATCTTGGACGGGCGTCCGCAGTTGAAATATTTTGAAGCAGGAATGGACCTGCGGATCTCAACGGACCCGTACGAAAGTTTCCGCATCTTCCAGGGACGCATCCTGGAACAATACCTGGCGATGAGTTCGGAATTTAAATTTTTGGTGGTGGACGCGAACCAAAGCATCGAGGAGCAGCAGAACATCGTGCGCACGCTGGTCGCCGGCAAGCTCGAGCTGGAAAATTTCACGCAGAAGAAAGCGTTGCATATCGCATGACCACACCCGGTTCAAAGAAAAATGACCGCTGCCGAAGCCACATGCGGGTGGTGATACCCCGCCAATCGGCCCGGCAGTTCTACGGACTCGGCATTCCGGGCGTGGACATCTCCAAGCTCGCGGGCAAACTCATAGTGGTCGAAGGGGCGGACGGTTCAGGGCGTTCCACGCAGATCAAGATGCTGGTGGAATGGCTGGAAGGCGCCGGGCACTCGACGATCCAGGTGGGCCTGAAACATTCCACACTGGTGAGCGAGGAATTGGACAAGGCGCAACAGGGAAACATCCTGAGCCATACGACGCTCAGTTTGTTTTACGCGACGGATTTTGCGGACCAGATGGAGAACATCATCCTGCCGGCCCTGCGCGCAGGCCAGATGGTGCTGGCCGACCGGTACATCTATACGCTCATGGCCCGCGACCTCGTGCGCGGGCTGGACAACAAATGGCTGAAAAATCTTTACGGCATGGCGCTGGTGCCGGACGCGGTGTTCTACCTGAACGTCCCGCCGGACCAACTGGTGCAACGCGCATTGGCGAAATTCGCTTCGCTGGATTATTGGGAGAGCGGCATGGATCTCGGTCTCTCCCGCGATATTTTTGACAGCTTCCTCAAGTACCAGGCGCTGATGGCGCGGCAATTCCGCAACCTGCAGGCCATCTACGGTTTTCATATCATCGACGGCCAGCGCCCGGTGAACGCCATCAACGCGGAACTTCGCAAGAAGATCGAATCGGTGATGGTGGGGCATAACGTCGAATAAAGTCCGCATGGCAAACGATCAAAAAGAATATTTTGTGGGCGTGGACCTTGGCGGCACCAAGATTCTCGCGGGCGTTTTTGATTCCAAACTGGAACTCAAGGGCACCAACAAACTCAGCACGAAGCCGGAACGCGGTTCGGACAAAGTCATCGAGCGCATCGCCCGTTGTGTGCGCGACGCACTGGATGAATGCGACCTGGGCCCGCAGAATGTGCGCGCGGTGGGCATCGGGACGCCGGGAACAGTGGATGCCGAGACCGGGCGCGTGATCTTCTCGCCCAATCTCGCGGGCTGGAAAGACATCGCGCTGAAAAAAGATTTGGAGAAGCAACTGGGCGTGCCGATCTTCGTGGGCAACGATTGCAATGTCTGCACGCTGGGAATCTTTGAGCAGGAATTCAAAGGGAAGCCGAAGGATTTGGTCGGAATTTTTGTGGGCACGGGCATCGGTGGCGGCATCGTCATCGATGGCAAGATCTACATGGGTCACAATCTGACGGCGGGCGAGATCGGGCACACGGTCATCGAAGTGAACGGGCCGAAATGCGGTTGCGGCAATCGCGGCTGCCTTGAAGCGCTGGCGAGCCGCACGGCCATCTTCAAAAAGATCCAATCCGCGGTGAAAGACGGCCAGAAGACTTTGCTCACGGAGATGCTGGGGCCGGAACTGACGGATATGCGCAGCGGGGATCTGCGCAAGGCGATCCGCAAAGGTGATAAGTTCGTGGAAAAAATCGTCAATGAAGCGGCGGAATATGTCGGCGTGGCCGTGGCGAACATCATCAATTTTCTGAACCCGGAAGTCGTGGTGCTGGGCGGCGGAGTCATCGAAGCGTTGTCGGATGAGATGACGCCGATCATCGCGAAATCGGCGAAAGAACATGCGCTGCCCGGGACGAGCAAAGGGATCGAGATTGTGGCTTCGAAGCTGGGTGATTACGCGGGTATCACAGGCGCGGCGGTATTGGCGAAGCGGAGGCTGTGAAGTTAACGCAAAGGCGCTAAGGGGCAGAGACGCAATGAAAGGCAGTTAGGTAGAGTTTACGCTCGCCCTCACCCTGACCCTCTTCCCCGGGGAGAGGGAACACCAGTCGGCTGATTTATATTCTTCTAAAAGTTCCTGCAAACTCAGAAACGCGAAGAGGCTACGAATTGATTAGAGATTCCTCACGTCGTCTCCTACAGAATTTCTAATCAGGCAAGTGGGTTGGCGAAGTAGGCGCGCCAGAGGAGGCGGATGCCGGCGAGAATCATCAGGACGCCGGCCAGTAAAAGATCTCTGCCCAACCGCAGATTGGTTTGTGTGGGAGCGGTGGGTGTTTGTGCGGGCTCAATCACGGACACCAAACCTGCTTGAGTAGCGGTGGGCATAGAAGGTTGCGAGGCGAGCTTGGCTTCTAATATTTTATCGAATGCTTGGTGGTGTTCCAATGTATTCGTTGCCTCCATAAATTCCTGGTTCTTTTTGGCCCGCTCTTCAGAAGTGTGGGTTGGTGAATCCTTTTCTATCAAGAGCCGGTTCACATTCGTCTGGCAGGCGTCGATTTGCTTTAGAACTTCAGCCTGTTCTTCGTTCAATGCCTGAATGCCCCTGTGTGTCAGCAGTTCGTTTTGTTTGAGACGCAGATCGGCATAAGCGGTAACGATGGCGTTGGCTACGTTCGCAGCCTCAGCGGGGTCTTCACTGATGAAGGTAATATCTATGAGCATGGTTTTACTCACGGGCTCTATGCGCAGAGATTGCCTGAGCAGGCCGAGGACCTCGGACATCTCGAGCGGATGGCCGTAGTTGTAACGCCGGGCCCATTCTTCGTCCAAATGCAACCTGGCGATGACGTTGGTGAGCACTACATCAGATTTTATGATCTCAAATTCCGTTTGGATGAAATAAGGGTCGTAACTTTCATCGTTAACAGGGGTGTCGTGCACGACTTTGATCCGCGCGGTTGCTTCGTAGCGAACGTGCGCCACCAGCATCAGGATGCCCGGGATGCCGATGAGGAAGCCCGCGAAGAGTAGTATGAAGCCCCAACGCCTCGTGCGCTCGATGTTCATGAAGGCAAGTACCAGCCGGGGCAGAAATTGACGCGGTCGTAATAGGGATCATAGCCGCCTTTGTTAGCCGGTTGTTCGGCTCCGCTCACATCAGGCGAGTTGCGGGTGACTTCGATGCGCGTGGCGGGGCCGCGGTCTGGCGCGAGGCACCAAAGGGTGCAGGCGCCGGATGCCAAAGCAATGGTCAGGACGAGGACGGGGGCGTGGGGCTTCATGGCCATGCGTGATTCGACACCGGGTGGGTGGTGAAGTTCAAGACATTTTGTGGAGATTGCTTATTCAATTGGGAACATCCAACAACCAACATCGAACGCCCAACATCCAAGGGAAAATATGTCACGCCAACTGTTTAGGGTTTGGGGGCAGGGCGTTTGGGTTCGAAGAGGCGCGGGGAGGCGAGCCATTCGAGGTTGGCGCATTTGCCGGCGCGGAGGGATTCGATCTCCAGGCGGCAGAGGCCGCCTTTTTTCAAGGTGATCGGGAGGCCGGGGCCGCCGACGACGAGCAGCGAGATCAAATGGCTCAAGTAGGGATCGTGGCCGACGAGCAGAACGGATTTCAGCGCGGGCCGGATGGCGTTCAATTGCGTGACAAGTTTTTCCATGTCGCCGGAGGGCGAGAGATGGGCCGTGTGCGCGAGCTGGCCGTGCAAGCGCATGCCGCGCTCCATGAGTTCGGCGGTCTGGCGGGCGCGCACGAGCGGGCTGGTGAGGATCATGTCGAAGGTGATCTCCATGCCGAGGAGGGCGTGGGCAAGGCACTTGGTGCGCTTGATGCCTTTGGGGGTGAGCGGGCGCTCGGCATCCACGGGATAATTGGGGTCGCCGTTCTGGCCGGCGTCGCCGTGCCGGAGGAGGTAGAGTTTCATAAGCGAAAATCGTTCAATTTGTCCGCCTCGCGCAAGAATTTTTCGATGAGCCGTTGCAACCGGCGCTGGATCTCGCGTCGAAATTTTTCCGCCGGCGCGGCGTCCACTTTTTTGCGGCCCGCATAAGCATCGAACGCCTGTAAAAAAACTTCCATGTCCTGGATGTCGCCCATGCGCGATTGATAAGCGCGCATCTGTTCGCAACGCGCAGGGGTGACCGCACCCAATATAGACCCAAGCTCCTCGACTGCGTAGCGAAAATGTTTAAAAGCGATGCGCGTGCAATGAATGGTTTTGGTGTCATCCGTCCGGATATGCCGCAGAAGTTCAGCCACGAGCAGGTACAGGCGATCGACGGAGAGGAGCACGACGGCCACGGCGTGCGGGGAGACATTGGCCTGGCGGCAATCACGAACCTCTTGCTCCAGGGCGGCGATGCGGCGGCCAAGTTTCCTGGTGTCGAACTTCTTCACGGCTTTGCGGGCCTGGCGCGAGAATTTGGCATCCCGCTTTTGCAGCCATTTCTTGAAGGGACGGGCGGCGGCGAATTGGCGGAACTGTTTGACGTGCTCCAGTTGCACGTGGGTATCGCGAACCTCACTGAAGCCGTCGAGAAATTCTTTGAGCGATCTGGCGGTCTTGCGCACGCGGCTTTTGCTTACGAACGGCCCGATGAGTTCGAGCGTGGAAAGCAGGCGGCGGGTGGTGATGCGGGTATCGTGGACGGCGCTTTTGGAAAAATTTTTGCGGCAACGCTTGAGTTCTTTGCCGCAGCTGCGCCACTTGGCAGCAAGCGAATCGGCCAGATGTTCCAGCACGTCCGCGTAGGGGGATATTTTCGGCAAACGTTGCATGGTTCACAGGCCGCCCGGTGGGTTTTATCCGGTCGCCTTCTTTTTGAACGGCGAGGGCCGGACGGTCACGCGCGGGTATTTTCCGTTCGTGACGGCGGCGCGGTCGTTTTTCTTCGCGGCGGCCATTTCGATGAATTCAAACTGGCTGCGGCGCGGTTTCGCGGATTTTTTCGCAGGCGTCATGTAGGTGCCGTCAGCCTTCAAGAAGCGGGCACGCTGGTTATCCGCGAGGATCGTCCCGAGAATCTGCGAGGTGATGCGCTCGCGCAGGTTGCCATCGAGGATGGGGAACACGACTTCGATGCGGCGGAAGAAATTGCGGGGCATCCAATCGGCGCTACCCAGGTAAACCTCGGGCTGGCAGGCGTTCTCAAAATAATAGATGCGATGATGCTCGAGGAAACGGTCCACGATACTGCGCACGGTGATGTTGTGGCTCACGCCCTTGAGACCGGGGCGGAGACAACAGATGCCGCGCACGATGAGGTCGATCTTCACGCCAGCCTGCCCGGCGCGATACATGGCCTCGATGATGTCGGGGTCGACGAGCGAATTGACCTTCACGATGATACGCGCAGGAAAGCCTTTGAGTGCGTTTTCAGCTTCACGGTCGATTAGCTTGATGAAGCGGTCGTGCATATCGAAGGGCGCGACGAGCAACTGGTGCATGGGCCGGAACTGGGAGACACCGGTGATGAGATTGAACAGGTTGGTGGCGTCTTCACCGAATTCCGGATGACAGGTAAGCAAGCCGGCATCGGTGTAAAAGCGCGCGGTGCCGGGATTGTAATTTCCAGTGGCCAGATGCACGTAACGGCGGATCTGGTCTTCATCACGGCGGACAACGAGGCAGGCTTTGGCGTGGATCTTGAAACCGACGAGGCCGTAAACGACGTGCACGCCGGATTCCTCCATGCGGCGGGCCCATTCGATGTTGTTCGCTTCATCGAAACGCGCGCGCAATTCGACGACGGCGGTGACCTGTTTGCCATTCTTCACGGCGTCCATGAGCGCGCCGACGATGCGCGTATCACCACCAGTGCGATAGAGCGTTTGTTTGATAGCGAGGACGCGCGGGTCCGCAGCAGCCTGCTGGAGGAAGCCGACGACGCTATCGAAACTCTCAAACGGATGATGCATCAGGATATCGCGATGGCGGATGGCAGAAAAAATATCCGGATGATGGCGCAACGCGGGCGCGAGCGGCGCGATGAACGGCGGAAAGCGCAGTTCGGGAGAATGGTCGCCCTCGGTGAGCGCCATGAGGCGCACGGGATTCAACGGGCCATCGAGTTCGTAAAGGTCTTCCTCAGTCAGATGCAGGCGGCGGAGCAGTTCGTCGCTGATCTCCTTGGGGCAATGATGTTCGACCTCGAGCCGCACGGCATCGCCGCGACGGCGGCGTTGCAGTTCGTTCTCGACGGCGGCGAGCAGGTTCGCGACTTCCTCCTCGTCGATGTAGAGCTCGCTATTGCGGGTGAGACGAAAGGCCCAATGGCCGATGATCTTGGTGCCCGGAAAAAGGTCGTGCAGAAAATGGCCGATGATGCGGCCCAAGAAAACGTAATCGCGGCGGCCATCGGTGCGCGGCAGTTGGATGAGGCGCGGCAGCACACGGGGAACCTGAACAACGGCCAGTTTGTGCGTGGGTTTGCCGTGAACATCGATCTCTATCTGAACGACGATATTGAGCGAGCGGTTCAGCAATTGTGGAAAAGGATGCGCGGGGTCGATGCCGAGCGGGGTCAGGACCGGGCGGACTTCGGTGACGTAGAATTTTTCCAGCCACGCGCGGTCGTTTTCATCGAGGTCGGAAACGGCCAGGAGCTGGATGCCGTTTTTGCGAAGTGCGGGTTCCAGGTCGTCGCGCCAACAGGCGTACTGGTCTTTGACCATCTTGCGGACGCGTTTGGTGATGGCCTGCAAGGCCTCGGTGGGGGTGAGCCCATCCACGCTGCGCTCGGCGACGGCGCTCTCAATCTGTTGCTTGGTGCCGGCGACGCGGACCTCGAAGAATTCATCGAGGTTGGAGCTGGTGATGCAGAAAAATTTGACCCGTTCGAGCAAGGGGTTCTCGGGATTCATCGCGGCATCGAGGACGCGCTGGTTGAATTCCAGCCAGCTCAGCTCGCGATTCAGAAAGTGCTCAGGTTTGAATTTGGTCGCCGTCACAGCGTTAAGGATAGCCGTGTCAGGTTGCGGGAGGCAATCTGCTTCCTTGTGGTAGCAGCAGATGGCTAATGTGCCACATACAGCTTCAAACGTAACAAATGTGGTGAGAGTTGTTCCTGGAAGCAGAAACATCCAAGCTCCAAAGAATATCCAATATTCAACATCCAATGGGGCGAAACAGTAAGGGATGGTTTTTACACTTTCCAACGATGTTCAGAATAAACGTGCTGCGAGTCCCGACTGGTCGAGGACTCGCTCGCCATGTCAAAGTTACAAATGGGTGACGGATTGTTCACAGGGAAATGGGGATAAGTCCTGGGAGGCCAATGTTTCGGCCCCTCATCCTGACCCTCCCCGTCCGACGGGAGAGGGAAAGCCTTCGGCGGCTGCATTCTTTTTGGATTAAAGATGGCCAATGACGTGTAAACGCCTCACTTCGAAGCCAAAGCGGTGTCGTCTCCCGCAGAGCGGGATTTGCCACCGCACTCTATATTGATCCCGTGATGGGCTGATTCTCGCGGACAAGGCTGTCCGCGCTCCTGGTGAATAAGCGGGGAATAGGTCGTCACGCAATTTTAACTTGGGCGGAATAGCGGTTGCTGTTCTAATTTTCGCATGTCGTTGCCTGTCCGCCGCGCGGTCATAGATATCGGGACAAATTCCGTGAAATTGCTCGTCGCGGACGTGGTGGGCAATGATGTGCGCCCGATTTTCGAGGACAGCCGTCAAACACGGCTGGGGAAAGGTTTTTACGAATCCAACCACTTGCAGCCGGAGGCGGTGAAGCAAACGGCGGAAGCGGTGGCGGAATTCGCCGAAGAGGCCAAGGGGCGCCACGTTAAATCCCTCCAGGTCATCGCCACGAGTGCGGCGCGCGATGCGAAGAATCCGGGCGACCTGATTTCAGCGGTGGAGGCGGCATCGGGATTGAAGATAGAGATCATCTCGGGCGAGCAGGAGGCGGATTGGGCTTTCCAGGGAGTGACCAGCGACCCGCAACTGGCGAAGCAACACCTGTTGTTGCTGGATGTGGGCGGGGGCAGCACAGAATTCATCCTGGGCCAGGGCGAGCATAAACATTTCCGGCACAGCTTTCCGCTGGGAACAGTGCGGTTGTTCGAAAAGTTCCCGGTGAGCGACCCGCCGACGGCGACGGAGTTCGCGGTATGCCGCAAATGGCTGGGGGCGTTCCTCGATAAAGAAGTGAACCCGCATCTGGAACCGGCGATGACGCGGGAGGCGAAACGGCGTCCGGCCGGCGAGGTGGTGCTGGTGGGCACGGGCGGCACGACGACGATATTGGCGCGGATCGAGGGTGCGATGGAGGATTTTGACCGGGCGCGGATAGAATCGACGCGGCTGACGCTGGCGCGGGTGCGCTGGCAGCGGGAACGATTGTGGAAACTGCCGCTGGCCGAGCGCAAAAAGATAGTAGGCCTGCCGCCGAAACGGGCGGACGTCATCCTGCAAGGCGTATTGATCTACGAAGCCGTGATGGAAGCCTTTGGGTTCGTGGAAGTACGGGTGAGCACGCGGGGCCTGCGGTTTGCGGCGATGATGGCCGGCAGCGCCGGCGGGCCACCATGAAAACATCCAAGGACCAAGCGTCCAATCTCCAGAGAACATCCAATATCCAATCGGGAAATGACGAATTTCGAATGCCGCATGGGAGATGGGCGTGTGGCGTGCTCCATGGTACGTCAAGCAGGTGACGGTGGAGGCAAGTGAGGGGCGAAGCAACCCGCCAATCAGCAAATTTTTTCTTTCAAAAAGCACCTGCACAAGCTGTGCACGGACTTTTTGTGTTTTTAGCGCATGTGAACGCGATGAGTAGCCCGTATTTATTGGGTTTTTTGCTCTCAAAACTTTTTTTTATAAATCTGCGTTTTGCGTGACCATCACAGTTACAAATCGGGAGAGGTGTGGTAAAAGGAAGGTTGCTCTTTGAAATAGGGTCACAGGTTAAATGGGTGACTGGTGGAAATGCCGGTCAGCGCTGCCGAGCGTCGGCAGCTATGAAGGTGGGGCGGTCGCGCAGCGCGTGAAACGACACAGGACGTGGCAAGCGGAGTGCACGCCGGGCCAACCGAATCTGACCAATTCCGACTGGTTTAAGATATTTTAAGGAAAAGTTGGGGGGTGGGATGCGCCTCTCTCCTGTCCGATGAATAAAAATTAACTTCTACCGTTCTTACAGGTCGTGTTTAATCCGTGGACTTATGAGCCAGACACATGCATTGACTACAACAGCGTTCGAACTGCCGGGCTATCGCGTCGTCAAATCCTTCGGGGTGGTGCGGGGCATCATGGTGCGGTCGCGGTCGGTGGTGGGAAATATTGGCGCAGGCCTCCAGGCCATCTTCGGCGGCAACATCACGCTCTACACGGAATTGTGCGAAAGAGCACGTGAGGACACGTTCAACCAGATGCTGGCGCATGCCGGCGCGCTGGGCGCGAACGCGGTCATCGGGGTGCGTTATGACGCCACGGAGATTTCGGCGGGCATCACGGAGGTGCTTTGTTACGGCACGGCGGTTTTTGTGGAACCGGCGTGAATCAAATGGAAGAACAGGGCATGAAATCTAAAGGCAGTGAGGGACGATGGCTTCCCCCTCACCCCGGCCCTCTCCCCCGGGGAGAGGGAGAATCATCGGCGGATGGTTTTGTCCTGGGAAGCCTAAAACCGGTTCAGCAGTTCAGCGCGCGAATTTTTCAGGGGAATCATGGCAGGTCATAATAAATGGGCCAAGGTGAAGCGGCTGAAGGCTGTGCTGGACGGCCGGAAGGGGAAGGTTTTCTCCAAGCTGGCGCGTGAGATCACGATGTTGGCCAAGGCGGGCGGTGGCGACCCGGACATGAATCCGCGCCTGCGCATGGCGTTGATCAAGTGCCGGTCGGTGAACATGCCGACGGACAACATCAAACGCGCCATCGAAAAAGGCACGGGCGGCGGCGAAGGAACGAGTTTCGACGACCTGACCTACGAAATCTACGGGCCGCATGGCGTGGCGTTGCTGGTGGAATTGACGACGGACAATCGCAACCGGACGGCGGCGGAGATCCGGAGCATCGTGACCAAGAACGGCGGCTCGATAGCGACGGCAGGGTCAGTTAGCCGGTTGTTTCATCGCAAAGGACAGATTATAGTGTCGCGGGAGGCGGCTGGAGAAGATGCGTTAATGGAACTGGCACTGGAGGCAGGCGCAGAGGACTTTAAGGCAGAACCCCAGGGATATGAGATCATCACGATGGCGGCAAATTTTGAAGCGGTCCATAAACAGGTGGAAGCAAAGGGAATCAAGTATGACGCGGCGGAAGTGACAGCGCTGCCAGAGATCACGGTGCCGTTGACGGCGGAACACGCCGTGGCGGTGACCCGCTTGATCGATGCGCTCGAAGACCATGACGACGTGAAAGAAGTGTATGCCAATGCGGAATTTCCCAATGAGTGATGTGCCGAAGTTGTAAGCAGAAATGAAACCCCTCACAAACAATAACATCGTAGCCCGCAGCCTGGCGCTCACCGCGCGGATAGCGATACGGCATCGTTGGGCGGTGGTGTTCGTCTCGGTGGCGTTGTTCGTGGTGAGCCTGCTGATCACGTTAAAATTTCCCGGGATAGCCTTCGACACGGACCGCGACAATCTCGTTGGGGCCAACAAAAAATATCACCAGAACTATCTGGCGTTCCGGAAGGAATTTCCGCAGCCGGACAATCTGGCGGTGGTGGTCGAGAGCGATGACATGGAGAAAAACCGGCAGTTCGTGGAACGGCTGGCGGCCAAGATACAGGATGACAGTGTCGAAGTGGAAGTGGACGGGAAAAAGGTACAGACGAACATCTTCAACGATGTCTTCTTCAAGGGCAGCCTAAGCATGATGGGCAACAAGGCGTTGCTCTTCATCCCCACGAACGACCTCGTGCAGTTCCGCACCCAGCTCCAGAGTTACAGCAAATTTGTGCAACAGTTTTTGAAGACGACGAACCTGGTATCGTTCTTCGACATGGTGAATTCGCAGTTCTGGCAGTTGCGCAATGCGAAGGAGCAGAGCGCAGAGACGGATTCGCTCGTCAATTCGCTGCCAGCCCTGGAGCGCATCGTGCGGCAGGCGGATAACAGCATGTTGCGACGAGGCGAGGCGCCCTCGCCGGGCGTGACCGCTTTGTTCGACCCGGACGGCAAGGCGGACCAGCAGATCTATGTCACGTTCGATAATGGGAGGATCTTCCTGCTCTCGGCGCACGCGAGGAGTGATGATTTCAACAGCCTGGCGGTGGAGCGTTTGCGCAAGCTGATGAACCAGACCAAGTACGAGGTGCCAGGCGTGAACGCAGGGTTGACGGGTGGACCGGTGCTGGAGCACGACGAAATGGCGCAGTCGCAAAAGGACATGACCCTGGCCACCATCGTGTCGCTGGTCATCTGTGCGCTGATCTTCATCTTTGGCTACCAACAGACCGGTCGGCCCATCAAGGCGACGCTCTGCCTGATCGTGGGGCTGGGTTACACGATGGCCTTTGCAACGCTCGTGGTGGGGCACTTGAACATTTTGACGATCACATTTTTGCCGATGTTGATCGGGCTGGCCATTGATTTCGGGGTGCACCTGGTGACGCGGTTCGAGGAGGAACTGCACTACGGCAAATCGGACGAGGATGCGCTGGTGAAGGCGATGGTATTCACCGGCCAAGGCATCTTCACGGGCGCCTTCACGACGGCGGGCGCATTCCTGGCGATGGGTTTCACGGATTTCAAGGGCATCAAGGAGATGGGCATCATCTGCGGCGGTGGCTTGATGATCTGCTTTGTGCCGATGATGACTTTGTTGCCGGTGTTGTTGTTGCGCGGACGGCAGAATGTGATCGACCACAAACCGCTGAAAAAACCCGAGGCCCGGGCGCGCATCGAGCAATTCTGGCTGGACCGACCGATCCCGGTGGCGATCGTGACCATAGTCCTGTGCGTGCTGGCGTTGACGCAGTTCTCCAAATTGTATTTCGACTACGACCTGACCGACATGCAGAGCAAGGGTCTGCCGGCGGTGGAATATGCGAAGAAACTCATCAACCTGAGCACGAACAGGATGGATGTGGTGTCAGGTGATGATTCGCAAACCAATGCATCGGGTACCTCGGTCATCTATGGCATCGTGATGGCCAATTCGCCGGAAGAAGCGGTGCAGTTACAGGACCGGCTGGAAAAATTACCGTCCGTGGCGAAGGTGGAATCGATGGCGACCTATCTGGTGGGCGACCAATCACAACAACTGGCGACGATTGGCGAGATCAAAGACATCGTGAAACCGATCCAGTTCGGGCCGGAAGATGACTCGCCGGTGAAGGTGGAAGCATTGAGCGGAAGCCTGTATTCACTTTACGGATATCTGGGCGCGGCGCTGGAAAGAACGCCGGTGGAGCAAGGTGAATTGCGCACGAACATGATGAAGCTGCGCGATGCGATCAGTGACCTGCGCAAGGAGATGCTGCACGGGACCGCCGTGGAACTGGAGTTGAAGGCCAAAAAGCTCACGGACTACCAGCAAAATCTCTATGACGACCTGCACCAGACTTTTCAAACGCTGCAGACGCAGGACAACAGCGCGCCCTTGCGGGTGCAAGACCTGCCCCAGGCGTTGCGTGACCAATTCGTGGGCATCACTGGAAAATATTTATTGCAGGTCTATCCGAAAAAGGACGTGTGGCAGCGGGACAACCAGAAGGAATTTGTGACGCAGGTGGAGACAGTGGATCCGGATGCGACGGGCGAGCCGGCGGAGCTTTACGAATACGTTTCGCTGCTCAAAACGAGCTACGAACAGGCGGCGCTGTATTCATTGGCGGCGATCACGCTGCTGATCCTGGTGCATTTCCGCACCATCGGCTCGGTGGTACTGGCGTTGTTGCCGGTGCTGATCGGCTCCATTTGGCTGGGCGGGTTGATGGGGTTGTTCCATGTGCCGTTCAACCCGGCAAACATCATGACGCTGCCATTGTTGATCGGCATCGGCGTGACGAACGGCATCCATATCCTCAACCGCTTTGCGGAGGAACAGGCGGCGAATATCTTGTCCAAGAGCACCGGAAAAGCGGTGCTGGTCTCCGGACTGACGGCCATCGCAGGTTTTGGCAGCCTCATATTGGCAAAGCACCAGGGCATCAAGAGCCTGGGCACCATCATGTCCATCGGCATCGCGGCCTGCATGATTGCGGGCCTGACTTTCCTGCCGGCGTTGCTGAACCTGTGGGTACGTTCCCGGAAAAAACCGCTGGCAGCGGCGGCCCCGTCACAACCATCCGAAGTCCCCGACGAACCGCGCTGATTCAAGATTGCGCGGCGAGCGCCTGCAACAATTTCCGGCCACGGTCCAATCCCTCGCTGGGCCGGATGACTTCCGTGTGATGCAGTAGATACATCAACAACAATTCGCGGCGGGCATTCAGGAAACCAGCGCGACGCGCGTACTCCTGGAAATCGGCCGAATCCAGCAGCCGCAGCAATTCGGCGGTGATGGCGCGGGTGGATTTTTTGGCGACGAGGATGCGGGTCTGGATGATGAAGTGGAACCAGTCGTAACCGGGCGGACCGGTGAGGTCACCGCGCTCCCAGTCGAGCACACGCCAGCCGCCGTTGGCGACCTTGCAGTTCCACGGCGCAAAATCGCCGTGAAAAATCGTGGGGCGGACGATAAGGCTGGGCAGGCGTTGCGCGAGTTTTTGGAAGACCGGATGATCGGCGCAGGTCTGCTCAAGATCCCACCACTGGCGCATGAGGCCAACGGCCATAGTTTTGTGTTTGTTCAACCACGAGGTGAGGAGCTCCGGAATGCCGGCCTCGTCTTTGGCGATGGGCGAATCGCCGTCAAAAAAATCCATGGCGAGAGCGCGCAGGCGCGGATTTTCAAAGCGGGCCCGCAAAACCGGGATGCCGGGCGTACCACCGTGAATGGACGCCAAAAATTCCGTCTCGCGCCCGATCAAAGCCGTGGCATCGGCATCCAGACCGGCTTTGACGACCGCGACGGGCACCTGTTTTGGATTGAACAGCATCAGGATGAACCGGCGGCCGGAAGTGCTGGGATTGCCGGCGAGGATGCCGAAGGCGGGCACGTGCGCATCCGGCCATTGGCCGAGGTTCTGTAAAAAATGAATGAAGGGATCGCGCAACTGGATGCGCAGGGTGGTTGGGGTGGACATCATCCGGCGCTGTTTGCGGATGGCGGCGTGGAGGAATTTTTTGGCGAGACGCGCGCGAAACGATTGCGCCGAATAAAGCTGCAAGGCCTGGGTGGCGAGGGCGGGTTCCTGGGGCAGGATGAGAAACGGTTCGCCGCGGCGTTGCACGATGCGCAATCCGACGGTCTCGCCCGGACCATTGCCTTCATCCGGGGCGAACAGGCCTTTCCAGGAATTGGATTGCGGCGAAACCATGCCCGTATCATGCGCCGGGCGGGGCCAGTTGCCAAATTATTTGGTGATGTCCTGACTTGCCTTTTTGATCAGTCCCGCCTTCGGCGGGAGATGCCCCTCACCCGCTGCTGCGCCGCACCCTCTCCCAAAGAGCGAGGGAATGGGAGCAAATCAGGCTGTAAATCATTTGAAGAGGCCGATAAAGAATCCCAACAGGAAAATCACGACACTGCCGACCGCCAGGCTGATCTGTGTATAGGTGCAAAGGGTCATGATACGATGACCGCGAGCTGCGCCTTCTTTCATGTTATAGTCGAACAATACATCGCCGGCGGCTTTCAGGCGTTTGTGCGATGGCATCATCAGTGCGTCATAATTCGAAAGGGCTGCTTCTTTTTGGCCGGCCAATGCCAGGGCCACGACGTGGTCGCGGATGGCGTTATAATTGTTACGTTCAGTGACGAGCGTCTGGAAATTTTTCCGGTCTTCGTCCGAGTACATCTGCGTACTGTAGTCGCTCAAGTAACCGGTGGTTCGCTGGCTCAGGTTGGTGATTTCCCCGAGGATCTGCGTCCGTTTTTGAGGATCTTCCGTGACGATGAGAAGCAGCGTGCGGGAGGCATCACCGAGATAGGCGTTGGCGGCGCCGGCATCGGAAAGGCCTGGCAGAGTATCGTCAACAATGGAGCGTGCGTTCTTCTTCAACTGGCTGACACTGAAATAGCCGAGGGCGGCGGCAAGTCCCATAACGACAAAGCCATTGGCCAAGGCCTTGAACAGAAGTCTGGTTCGCTTTGACATGATTTTTAGGTTTCGAGCATTTTCAAAAAAGCTGCAGCCGCACGGTTAAGATCAAAAGAGTAGCGGTCCTTTTTAGTTCTGGCTTCGTTTCGGCTCAGTCATCCCGACAGGTCGGGACTACGGGCATGTTCCTTCGCCAGCCTCGCCAGAACCCAAAAATCCTCGCTCCGCGCTGGCTACAGCTTTTATTCAAATGCTCTTTCAAAAATTGCGTCTGATTCCATCTGAAAGTCAACGGAATTAACAACCGTGTCATCATTTGCGGCATGTGGGGCCAGGGTTGCCCAGGAGCCTGCCGCCTGAAGGCGGCGTTCCGAAGGGGATAGGGAACGTTGCGCTTACGCGGCAGAATCATTGACCGCCCTTAATCTCCCTAACCTCGTTCTGCCTGACGACCTTCAGATAAATGGCATTCATCTCATCGCCCTTCCGGTCCCAACGGAAGAACTCATTGGCGCGGGCACGGCCATTCGCTCCCATCCTTTGGCGCAGTTCGGGGTCGCGGTACAAGGTCTTCATTGCGGTGGCCATCGAAGCCACGGCGTGTTCGGGATGGTCCGCCAATATCTTGAACCCGCATTGGTCCGTGATCTGGATGGCAGGGCCTCCGAGATCGAGGCAGATGACAGGTTTGGCCGCCGCCATCGCTTCGAGGCAGACATTGCCAAAACTATCGTGCAGCGAGGGGTGCACGAGCACATCACTCTGGTGAAGTTTTGCGTGAACATCGGCCAGCGTGGGCAGTTTGCCGAAGAAGGTGACTTTGCTTTCGATGCCTAGTTCGCGGGCGAGGGTCTGGAGACGTTCTTTCTCCGGACCGTTGTTCACGATCCAGTATTCGCTTTGCGGACATTCTTTGTGAATTTGGGCAAAAGCCTGGAGGCCAAGATGAAAGCCTTTCCAATGCAACAGGCGTCCCATGCTGATGAAGCGAAAACTGTTTTCGTGAACGGCAGTTGGCTTGTTGAACTCGTCCAACTCCTCCTGCGTGAGAGCAAAGGAGGCGCTGACGGAGACATTGTGCGCGCCCATTTTGCGGACACGTTCGGCGGACTGGTCGGTGGTGGCCAGGACGATGGCGGCATTGCGGACGGTGGCACGGTTCAACAACTCATGCTCCGCCACCCAGCGGACGGTGTCGCGCAGGTGTTCCTTAAGCCGGCCGCCAAAGCGGAAGGTGGAATAAAACGATTTCGGGCAACTCTCGCCGCCGCCGACGGGTCCAAAAATCATCGGCGCGGAAAGCCGCACGAGCAAACTGGGCGTCCAATAACGAACCAAGGTTACGTGATGAATCAGGTCGAACCGGACTTCCCGGTGCAAACGTTTCGCCACCCCGTAGATGCCGAATTGCCAGAGAAAATAGTAAAGTTGGATGCCGCGCGAACCACGTTTCCAAAAACGTAATATCCACGGCAGGTCGTAATAGACCCAATGGATGTGCGGATGGTTGCGGATGGTCGTATCGCTGTCGATCTTCTGGCGATTGTTTGCGCGGGTGATGACCCAGACATCGTGAAAGCGCGCGGCCTGGAGGACGCGATGCCAGCCGCCGGCCGACTCGGAACCTTTTCCCGGTTCGCAGGCGTAGGCTGACATCAGGATTTTGAGTCGTGGGGCGCTCATTTATTGCGGACGCATGTATTTAGAGTAAATCATTGAGAGTGAGAGGCCGTGGATTGACCGTTGCGCTACCCCTCACCCCTGCCCTCTCCCCCGGGGAGAGGGTGAATAGAAGGGCCGTTGCAACAGCGCAGGCAATATTTTGCGTTATGTACATACTCACGATTTATTGAACCGGGGGTTACGATGCGCTTTGTGGCGGGAATGTTCCAGCACGACAGAGGCGATCTCATCGGCGATGTCGGCAACCGGGCGGTCGCAATTCACGATTCGAGTGCGAGGAAAGATTTTTGCCGCATCAGCGTAGCGCCGCACGAGTATCTGGAGCATCTCGAGGGGGATTTCCGCCTTACGGGCGTGGATGACTTTGGCATCAGCAACGAGGACAAAGGTGAAAGCCGGCTGAGGCACCAGGCGGCAGAAAAATTTCAACAGACCGGACGGAAGTTTCAGGCGGTAGCGCCGGGGGTCGCACCACATGTCCGCCGCGTAACGGTCGTACATGACGAGGCAGTTGCCGGCGACCGGTTTGCGGATGCGCAACGGCCAGCCGAGCCAGAAATCCAGCCAGTAGTAGAACAACCGGAAGGCGGACATGGGAAACGAATGCGCCGATTGGCCGTGCGGATCTTTCTCGGGCCCGGAGTTTTTTTTGCGTTTGCCGAAAAGCACGCCGATATCCGGCAACAGGGATGGGCGCCAGTGGCCTTCAATCTTCTCGCCAAAATAATCATCCAGCCGCGCCTTGACCGCCTCCATCACCGTGGACTTGCCCGAGCCATCCGGGCCGAGGATAGCGATGTGGATGCCCCGTTGCGCCTTCATTTGATGTGGAGAACGGGAAATTTCACAGATTGCGGTGACATTCTGAAAAAAGTTTCAGTAAAGCCGGGACGTCCTTTTCTGGCACGTCACATGGCCAGTTGATGATGTTTTGCCCGATACGCTCAGCGACAGGACAATCTCCCGAAACATAACCGAAGCTCGCTGGACCGGCGGTGGCGCAGACGATGGGTTCCCGGAACCAGATATAATCGGTATCAACATATTTGCGCATACGCTGCTCTATCTCACGGGCGCCGGGATGGGAATACGCCAGTCGCAGAGGAACGACATCATATTTTGCATCCCGATACGCGGCGGGAAAATGCTTCTTTAATTCCGGTGATGCAATCTCGAACAACCGCGCCAGGACGGAGCGCCGGTGAGCGGCTGTTTCCGGCCATTGCGCCAGTTGCGAAAGACCGACCTGCGCCAAAAAAACCGGCATCCGCGCAGGATAAGGATACGAGGCTGGTTTGATGCGTGGTTTGAAATCTCCCTCCAACAAAGTAAATTCCTCGCGCTTGTGAAAACGCTGCCGCAGCTTGCGGAGCCCGCCGGACGCTTTGATCGCCAATCGGCCACGCCCATAATTTCCGGGCGAAAGGTTGTTCCGTTCCAACAAGAGGCGCTTCCATAGTCGACGGCGCTGCTCGATAGGCAATGGCGGCGCAGATGCTTGTATCTCCCTCACCCGATCCGCCAGTGAACGGTTTTGCGTGACCAACAATCCACCGGTCACTGTGTTTAACGGTTTGCTATGGTCGGTTGAAAATATAGCGGCTTCACCCCACGATCCCACCGGCTGCCCATTCACCGCCGACCCGACGGTAAGGGCACAATCTTCGATCAACGGAAGGCCGGCGACCCGGGCAATCTTCGCGATGGCTTCGACATCGCAGGGCAGGCCAAATGTATGTTGCAAAACGATTGCGCGGGTTTTTTTGGTGATTTTGCGCGCGACATCGGCAGGATCGGTGCCCAGCGTATCGGCGGCGACATCCGCATATTTAGATGTTGCACCCGCGCGCCATACCGCGTTTGGCATGACCGCGCAGGTGAACCCGGTCAACAACACTTCATCGCCTTTGCCGATGCCCAATGCCTGAAGCACTGCATAAAAGGCCATCCGGCCAGCGGCAAAACTCACCGCTTCCCCGCCGGTGAGCCGGGCAAAATCATCTTCGAATTTCCGTTCGAGAACGAGGTCCACATCTTTCTCAACCAAACGGTAGATGGCGTCCAGTTCGTCCTGCTTGAGTGCTGCATGGCCCTGAAAAAAACCGAAGAAGCGTGGTCTTAAAGCAGCGGTCAGATAACTCAATTTAGAAAGAGGCTTCACGCTCACGCAGGTATGCCACAAGTTGCGACTCGATACAATCGAGGATTGCCGCCTCTGCCTGATCGCGATCCACGATAAAACAATGAGGATGGGTTTTGGTCCATTGCCGGGAACGCAATGAAGATTCTGTTCCACCCGGCGGCAAAATGAAAAAAGTGAAATCTGGTTTGGGCGTCAATCCAGCCAGCATTTTCAGCAGCCAGGCCGGCGTCCGGGCGAATCCGTATCGAGATGGATGGCACCACCAATCCTCGGTGTAGCGTTCCAGGATGACGAGTTGAGACTGGCCTTTCTTTTTCCATCCCCGCATGGGCCAGCGCAACCAGCATTTCAACCACTGTCGCACCAGCCCGAGACTGCTCTGCACTTTAGAACCATCAAGATGATAGGTCTGTTGTTCGCCAAACAGTTCACCAAGCCGGTGGGTCACACCTTCGCAAATCTTCGATTGTTGCACCTCATCCGGTCCGGTAATGGCGACGATCAAGCCTTTGGGCCGGAGGAAACAACCCAGTTCAACACTCCAGTGACGGGCCAACCCAAACACGGTCTGGAACGGATGCGTACACAGAGAACGCAGCTTAAAAGCGCGGCGTAATTTGCGGGCATATTGCCGGACGACATTTTTATCCGGGATAGAAGGCGAACAGAGGTCGAACGGCGGAACCCCCGCATCACCAAACGTTTTGCGCAGGCAGCGGTCGAATTCCGCGCGTTCCTCCGGGACGGAAAGGAGGGCGGCAATGCGCGGTTGATAACGGGATTTGTAGAAGCCGCCCCACAGGATACTCGCGAAGAAGATATTGTATGCTTCGTGGGCGGGCCGTGGGACGGGATATCCGTTGTATTCCCGGGACGCCCTCAAAAGCTCTTCGTCACGCAGATAGGTCAGGCCATGCCAGGTGAATGAGCCGTGATAGATATCCAGATGGATGGCGTCCACCGGTTTCACTCCCAGGACAAACCGGACATCGATAAAGTAACCGCGCTCGTGGATGACGATGACGTTTCCGCCGGCTGAAGCCAACAAACCTAAAAATATTTCTTTGACCTGCGAGGCGTCCGATCGCCGGAAAAAAAGGTCGATATCATGACCAATGCGTTGCGGAAAATCTTCGTAGTTACGCAGCAACAGGAACGGGATGGAGGCCTGTTTCAATGAGTCAAAAAAACGGCTGAAGAGCCTTTGTTCCTGCTCGTTGAGGGCGCGGCCGTGTTCGCTCATGATTCGAATACCGGAGGGATGATGCGTGACCCGCCCATCCCGGTCACGCGGTTAAACAGGATCGCCGCCATGGCTTTAAAATCTTTCAGACCCGCGGTATTTAGCCGAAAGCCGGCGAAAGGAAAAGATTCTTCGGATTGTAATGCGCCCGTGACCGCAAGTTTACCTGATTTAACTGGACCTTTTGCACTAATAAGCTAATGTCGACATCGCTAACAGTGCAAGTCTCCCCGTTGTGCGCGGGATTTGGCTGAAAGCTCATTCCAACAGAAGGTTTCTAACTTCCTTTGCCGGTCCAAAGGATGACGCAGCCTTGTCTCTTGATGGGATGAATCACCAACCACAAACAACGTAGAACCAATGAAAGCACTCAAAAACAATGCAGTCAAAATTCTGTGGGCATGGACGCTGTTTTTGTCCCTCGCCACAGCCACCGCACACACCACGTGGGTCGATGCCGATAACATCGCCGACCTCCGCACTATTGATCCAAGCACGGATCCCAGTACTGCCACGAACATAGTCCTGGTCGAGGTCCCGGGCTATTATCAACCCGGTGATCGGGGTGGCGGCATGTTCATATGGACCAACAGCAGCGCGGCTGATGATGGCGGTGGGATTATTATTCCAAACTCGCATAGTGGCTCCGGGCGTTGGATGCGCGTCTTTAAAGGTGAAACCCCCAATGTAAAGATGTGGGGTGCCAAAGGTGATGGGTCACACAATGACACAATCGCCATCCAGAACGCAGTCAATGGCAGAAACTTCTTTCCGATCGGTGAAATCCTGTTCCCCGCGGGAAGTTATCTGATCACCAATACCATCGTTTTTTCACCAATAGTCCACATAGAGGGCGAAGGGTCTTTTAACAATACGGCTATCAATATGCAGGGCGATCATGATGTGTTCCGGACCACTTCAGCCAACGACGCCATCAACGGAGTTTCATATGATGGCTGGGACCATGGGGTGATCATTGAAGGAATGACAATCAATTGCGATATCAATTCAACCAGCGCATCTGCCATTGCTTTATACCGTTCCGGTGAAGCCAGTGTCATCCGCAACGTTGTAACAGGTTATGGCGGGTACGGCGTCCGTTGTTTCAGTGTTGGAGCGCCCGGGTTAAGGTTGGAACATGTAAGTTGCTTTGTGACGCATGTGGCTAACTTCAGTTTCGATGGGAATATGCCCGACGGAACCTTCGTCGGAGGTGGGGGATCGGCCAGTTTGATCGGCGTCAGCGGCGACGGTTATTTCACCACCAATTGCTTTATCCGGGTGAATAATTGTTACCCACTTCTGTCAGTGTATGACTTCAAAGGTGAAGGTGTGTACGGAGGAGGTTTTATTTATTACAAACAAGGTTTGGGCGTTCCCTATCCCGGCATGATCGGCGGGCTGAATATTTATGGGGGAACCTATAATGGAAGTGGCACCAATGACTTTGTCGTCCTAGATAGTTATTCTCAGGCAAATGCACCTGTTTATATCAGCAATGTGCAGCTCTATAGTGTTAAGAATCTTATCAAAGATAATTTGTCTGGCCGTAATGTCATCGCCGATGTTGGCGGCCTTAGCCAGACCACCTGTCGCCTGCCAATCCAATACGAATCCTGGAAAAGTGGAGGTGCCAATAACGAAATTACTTCGACAAATTTTACTCGATTGGTCATTGGTGATACGGCGCGATATGACTTTGACCCAGCGACAACTGGCTGGTATCGGGTCATCATGCCTTCACGGCCGCTCCATATGGGAGGGCAATTGGCGATCAGCAGCTTTGTGGAAAATTCACTTGTGCAATTCGATTCAGATCCTGAACTGGATTATATCCCGACCGGCGGTACTAATAAATTAGGCGTTCAGCTCTCCGTGACGCGCACATCCACGGAATATCCATCCAATCATGGACGACCCTATGTATCCATGGTAAGGGCGGGAAATTATTCCTATCCTGGAGGTGCCACGGCGTTTGTGGATATTTACGTCGAAAGAACACCGGATGATCCCGAAAATGGATATGGCGGGAACATCACGTTGACTTTGCCACTCGAGGGAATGGATTATAACTTAATGCCCTGCCAGTTGCTGACCCCGAGCACACCCGTCTCAAGCATAATGCCAACGAACGCGACGCTTTTGTGCTGTATCACAAATATGTTAGCAAGGTAATTGACTGGACGTTGTTCATAGGGCGCTGAATCAACTCAGCGCCCTTTTGCTTAAACCGGGGCACAACGCCTTTAAAAGCTGCGGAGGGGTGTTGGACAGATGTTTCACAAAGATAGAGCGCTTCGGAGCGCCGTGTTCAGGTGGCGGTAATGGGTAAACTGAGTTAGTGCCACGCCGCAGGGCGGGGCGGTGATCCGGAAGCCGGGTCGGTGAATATACTGTCGACTATGTTCTTAGGAGCGATTCTGCCGCCTGAAGGCGGCGGTCGGGGGTATCGGCGGCGGTCCTTTGGCCGGGGGCTGATCAGGTTCCTACAGCCACAACCCATTGCCCATCGGTCAGAAAACAAATGTTTGACAAATTTTTACTTTTATGGCATGGTGGCACTAGTTCTTTGATAATTGAAAGTGTTGAGTCGTTAAATGAGTTAAATCAGTGATTTGTTAACAAGATAGCCATCTGGTCCACCTCGGAGAATTTAAGTGAATTCAAGTGAAGTTTTTATTTCAGGCCAGGGGCATCAGGCAATAGAAGGCGGCAGCACCGCCTAAAGGCGGAGCTCCATACGGGGACGGCTCGTTAGTAGCCTCACCCAACCTTGGCAATGAAGATGGCAGATGAAGGATGGAAGATTGACTGAAACAGGGGCGAAATGGCCGGATTTTGCGGGAAGGCCGAGCGTGTCCTAAGGTTATTTAAGTTTTTTTAAGGTATGTTTTTTATTTTGGCCATGCCGAGGAGTCGGGACTTCGTCCCGCAATGTGGGACTCAGCGGAGTTATGGGGAGTTAAACCGACTTAAACCGACTTATTTAAGGTAAAAAAATTCCACCGGGTGACATTTAGACGGCTAATACCGAAGGCGTGGAAAAGGCGGGGAAGGCTCATGGGGGACGGTAAAGGTGTTGACCGGTTCCGTCGTTATTAGGATTCAAAGATCTGTTGGATGACCCGGAAGCTGACGCGCCAGGGTTGCAGGCAAAAGGCTTTGAGGAAACAGCCGGCGGTGCGCCAATGCTGGCGCTCGCCAAAGGCGAAGCCGGCAGCCCGATAGGCGACTTTGGATTCGGTCTTGCGCCAGCGGTTGAACCTGACGAGCAGCGGCGCACGGCGCAATCCGTCAAAAAACTCCTCACGGGACGGCTCGGGCTGTCCTGACCGGCGCGCGCGCAGACAGGCGCGGACCCATTCGAACTGCATCCGCGTGGAGCGGGTGCTGAGCGTGACGGTGGAACTGGCGTGGACACGGTAGGCGGTAAGAAATTCCGGCTGGGCCAGCACGAGCCAGCCGGCTTCGGCGATGCGGTTCCAAAGGTCGATATCATCCGCGGGCCAAAACTGGCCGCGAAACCGGAGCAAAGGATTTTTGATGACCTCGGAGCGCAGCATGACGGAGGGGCAATAAAGGCCGAACGGCTCGCCGGAGCGCAAATACCGTTTGAAATCCACCTCGGTCACGAGGTCAAGGACACCGCGGGCAATCTTTTCGCCCGGGCCATTGATGTATTGCACAAAGCTGCTGCAACAGCCCAGGCGGGGATGTTGTCGCATGAATTCCAACTGGCGCTCGAAACGATGCGGGAGAGCAATGTCATCGGCATCGAGGTTCGCCACGAAATCGGTCGTCACCAATTCGATAGCGCGGTTGAAGGATTCAGCGCGTCCGATATTTTTTTCGTTGCGGACCAACTGGATGAGGCCGGCCTTGGCGAGTTCATCAAGGATCTCGACGGATTCATCGGTGGAGGCATCGTCCACCACGATGACTTTTTCCGGCGGGCGGGTCTGGTTGTGGCAGCTTTCCACAGCTTCGCGGATGTACTTGCCGGTATTGCGACAGGCGATGAGCACAGTGATGGAGGCGGTGGGGCCACGCTCGACCAGCACGTTACGGAGGATAAGGCTGCTGGCCCCCTGCACAGAGGCTTCATCGTACCGGGCCAGGATCTGGCCGCTGATACGGCTCCAGACATACCCGGGTTGCAACAACGAGGAGGTGGCAAAATAGGCGGCACCACGAATCAGTTTGCCGGTGATGAGGTATTCGCCGGCTTTCCGGTAATACATCTTGGCGATGCTCTTGCGATGGCGGTTCACCCGGGTGCGGAAACCGGCGCTGTTCCATTTTGTTAAAAACTGTTCACTGGTCGGCTCCGGCAATCCTGACCGCCGGGCCAGCATGCATTCGCGCGCCCATTCATATTTGAGGCGGGAATCCAGGAATTTTGACGAGCTGATGGCCCCGGGATGGATGCGGTATTCCATCAGGTATTCGGGCTGCGCGAGGATGAGGTGCCCCTTCTCACTGATGCGGTTCCAGAGGTCGATGTCATTGGCGCCGCCGAATTGTTCGCGATAGCCGCCGAGCGATTGCACCACGTCGCGCCGCATCAGCACACCCGGGTGCAAAAGCCCGATGGCTTCATTGCGCGCCATGTAATCGCGAAAGACATCGCGGGTGGTGATGTCCAAAAACGTGCGGGACTTGCGGTCGCCATGCTGGTTGATGTAATAGGCGAAACAACAGGTGACGACGACATCGGGGTTCTCGTTCACGAACGCGAACTGGCGTTCGAGGCGGTTGGGGAGCGCGACGTCATCGGCGTCGATACGGGCAACCCAGGCGCCCTGACAGGCGGCGAGGCCACGGTTCAAACCACCGCTGTGGCCGAGGTCGTGCTCGTTCAACAGGAGGCGGATGCGCGGGGCGACGGCAGCTACGCTTTGGAGGTATTCGCGGGTACCATCGGTGCTGCAGTTATCCACGATGACAAACTCGAAATCCAAAAAAGTCTGGCCGAGGATGCTGGGCACGGTCTTTTTTACGAACGGCATGCCATTCCGCACGGACATCAAGACGGAAATTTTGGGCGGACGTTTTGACATCAGTTTTTGGCCAGCGACATGGTTACGATAAGACCAGTATCACGCAAAGGCGGCAATTGACGCGTCAACCAGCCAGCCTTTATCAATGGTTCTCCGAAACGATAGACATCGGCGACTTGCAGCCCGGCGGCATGGGCGGCGCGGAAAAATTCCCCAGGTGTCCGCCAATATCCCCAAAAGACCTGGCGATGATTGCGATAGCGCCCGAGGATTCGCTTGACGATCTCGGCGGAAAACTGGCGAAGCGACAAGGTGCTGGCGCAATAGACGATGAGCTGACCATCGGGTGTCAGCCAGCGGGCCGCCCGCGAAAGGAATCCAATAAATTCGCGCCGGTTCATGACGTAATCGATGGTCAACATCGTGATCAGATCATACTTTTCACCGGGCACGAGCTTTTCGAAATCGCCGACCAGAAAACCGGCCCGTGGGCAGGTTTCCCGCAATTCTTTCAGGGAGTCCTCCTGGCAATCATGGAACGTCACCACATGGCCGCGTTCATGCCAGACCCCTTCGGCAAATGCCTTGCCCGCCCCGAGCGCAAGGATATGTGGCGCGCGCCCATGTTGCTGCTTCCAAGCGGAAATGATGTCGCGCTCGATGGCCACGCCGAGATTGCGTTTGGCCTGCAACCAGTGTTCATCGATCTTCCCCTGGCCTGCTTCCAGCGCGGAATAGAATTGCGCGTAAAATTCCGATGAAACCGGCCGGGTTGGGTCGGCGAAGGCCGCCGGCATGGTGGTCAAATCGATGCCATGCCAGCTTTTTTGGAACATGCGTATCTCCATCTACTCAGGCAACAGATTAACCGGTAAGACAACGGCGGACAACTTCAACCACGCGCAGTTGATCGGCATCCGTCAGCTCGAAATGCAAGGGGAGGGTGAGCATTTGGGCGTATAATTCCTCTGCGACGGGAAATTTGGTTTTGCCGCCGCCGTAGAACGACAACAGGTGGTTGGGTTTGTAATGGATGCCGGATTCGATGTTCTCGGCACGCAATATTTCGCGAACGATGTCGCGTTTTCCATCGGCGATGAACACGGGGAAGATGTGCGGGACGACGACGCCATAACTGAGGTTCAGGTGACGCAAGTGCGGAACGCCAGTGAGCAGTTTCACGTATTGGCGCGCCAACTGGATTCGGCGCGGGGCGAATTCGGAATCCAACCGGCTCAATTGCGCGCGGCCCAGCGCGGCGAAGACGTTGCTCATGTGATAACGCCAGCCCTGGGCGGTCACATCAAATTCCCAACTGCGCTGGCCGGAGTAACGTTTCTCGGTGTCTTTTTCAACGCCGAGCAGGCGGGCGTCCTTGATGCGATTAGCGGCGGTGGCATCGGAGGTGACGACCGCCCCGCCCTCCCCACTCGTGATATTCTTGATGCCATCGAAACTGAAGCAAACGAGGTCGCCGGTGGCGCCGACGCGCTGGCCGTGATATTTGCCGCCGAAAGCATGCGCGGCATCTTCGATGACACGCAGGTTCTTTTCCTTTGCGAGCTCGTAAATCTTATCGAGCGCGCCCGGGCCACTGGCGTAGTGGACGGGCATGATGGCTTTGGTACGCGAGGTGATGCGGAGCGCGGCATCCACCGGATCGAGACAACCATCGTCGTGCAACACATCGCAAGCGACGGGGATTGCGCCGGTGGCGGAGACGGCTTGGAAACTGGCAACAAATGTCAGCGTGGGCACGAGCACTTCGTCACCGTGACCGATACCGCAAGCCTGGACGGCGAGTTGGAGGGCGGCGGTACCGGTGTTGACGCAGAGCACGTGACGATTGCCGCCGATGTATTGAGTCAGCTCTTTTTCAAAGGCGTCAGTTTCAGAGCCCATGCCAAGGGCGGCGCGGCGGACGGCCTCGCCGACAGCGGTGATCTCTTTTTCGCTGGTGCTGGAGCGGGAAAGGCGGACGAGAGGTTTGGTGTTGGCGCTCACGGTTTACTTGCTCCACGAATACGGGATGGCGGCATCGTTCGCGGGTTTGCGCTCCACTTCATGGGGATCGTGGGGCAGTGACGCGCAATTGGCGAGCATCGCGGGAAATTCTGACACGCCGATGAAGCCGGTCCACAATCCCGGCGGCACGGTGACGAGATTATAGTTGTCCGAACCGAGGACGATTTCCTGGAATTTGCCGTTGGTCTTGCTGCCGAGGCGGTCATCGTAAACGACCAATCGGGCCGCGCCCTGGATGACGGCGAGGTTCAGCGTCATGCGCAGATGTTTCTTCCACGCCTTGATCGCGCCGGGGTTCACGATGGAAAAATAAATCTCGCCGAACTCGCGAAAGGCGGCGTCAGTGCGCTTGAGCATGTGCATGACCTTGCCGCGCTCGTCGGGAATCTGCTTGAGCGGAGTGACAAGGACGTCGTGGATCATGGCCGGAAGGATTTTGCGGCACGCTCGTAAGTCTCGATCTGGCCGGTGGTGAGGTTCCATGCATCGGCGCGTTTCAGGCAGTCGCGATACCACAGGATGGTCTGCTCCACGCCGTCATCGAAATGCCACGTAGGCGACCAGCCGAGTTCCTGGTGAGCTTTGTCGCAGTTGAGATGCAGGAAGCGCGCTTCGTGCAGGGCGCCGGGCTTTTTCTTGCCCATGATGGCCTTGCCGCTGCCCCAGACTTTCAACGTCTTTTCTACCAACTCGCGCACGGTGCGATTGGATTCCTTGGTGGGGCCGAAATTCCAGGCGCCGCGAAAATATTTTCCATGGCGCGACCCAAGTTTTTGCGCGAGGCGCAGATAGCCGCTGAGCGGCTCGAGGACGTGCTGCCACGGGCGGGTGGCGACGGGGTTGCGAACGTTGATGGGCTCGCCTTTCTCGAGAGCACGGATGCAATCGGGTACGATGCGGTCCTGCGACCAGTCACCACCGCCGATGACGTTACCAGCGCGGACGGTGGCCGCCGCGAAATCCGGGCGCTGGAGGAAATACGATTCCTGATAGGAGGTGAAAACGAGTTCGGCGCAGGCTTTGGAGGCGCTGTAAGAATCGGGCCCGCCGAGTTCATCGATTTCGCGGTAGCCCCAGGCCCATTCCTTGTTGCGATAACATTTGTCCGACGTGATGAAAACGAGTGTGCGGACCGAGGGCACATTGCGCACGGCTTCGAGCAGATTCACCGCGCCGCCAACGTTCGTATCGAATGTCAGTTTCGGCTCGGAATAAGAAAGACGGACGAGCGGTTGGGCGGCGAGATGGAAAATGATCTCGGGTTTGGATTTCGCGAGCGCGCTTTGGATCTGCTTGTAGTCACGGATATCGCCCTCGATGTGGCGCATGCGTTTGGCGAGGCCGAGCACGGTGAAATGGTCGCGGGGCGTTTTCGGCGGCAGGGCGAAGCCGGTGACCTGCGCGCCCATCTGCATGAGCCAGACGGAAAGCCAGGAACCTTTGAAACCGGTGTGGCCGGTGACAAAGACGCGTTTGCCCTTGAAAAAATTATCGAACATCACGCCCAGGTCTTCCACGGTGGATTGCCGCCCTGCCAGAGCTCTTCCAGCCGGGTCTTGTCGCGCACGGTATCCATGCACTGCCAGAAATCGTCATGTTTATAGGCCATCAACTGGCCGTCGCGCGCGAGCCGTTCCAACGGCCCGGCTTCGAGGACGGTCTGGTCGCCGGAGAGATATTTGAAGACATCGGATTCAAAGACGAAGAATCCGCCGTTGATCCAGCCGCCTTCGGTCTGCGGCTTTTCTTTGAAATTACTGACGCGGTCGCCGTCGAATTCCATGGTGCCGAAGCGGGCGGGCGGGCGCACGGCGGTGACGGTGGCGAGTTTCTTGTGCGCCCGATGGAAGGCGAGGAGTTTCTTCAAGTCCACATTGCAGACGCCGTCACCGTAAGTGAGCATGAACGTTTTTTCCTTACGCATGAGCGGTTCGAGGCGATGCAGGCGTCCGCCGGTGAGGGTGTTATGGCCGGTGTCTACGAGTTGGATCTTCCAATCCTCTTTAGGCGCGGAGGCGGCTTTTACTTTGCCGGTGCCGAGATCCACGGTCATGTCCGCAGCGAGCAAGCGGTAGCGGAGGAAATAATCTTTGATGACCTCGCCCTTGTAGCCGAGCGCGACGATGAAGTCATTGAAGCCAGCGGCAGCGTAACCGTTCATTATGTGCCACAAGATGGGGAAACCCCCGATTTCGACCATGGGTTTAGGACGAACAGTGGTTTCCTCGGCAAGGCGAGTGCCCAGACCGCCAGCGAGTAAGACGACTTTCACGAGACGAATAATCCCAAGAGGGCAGGGCGATTCAAGGTTAAACTTGTCAGTGCTTGATCAGGCGGTTCCAGTGAAGTGAGCGGATGTGATTGGAGGCATGCAAAGGGGCTTCAAATCTGGTACGCAGTTTCTGAATGGGATACTCGAAATACTTAAAGCAAAGGCTGGCTGCGGCATACGACAGGCTGATAAACAAGGCTGCGAGGATACATATACTGACGATTGATCTTCCAAAAACGGGGATCAACTGCGATTCCAGCAACCGTGCCATGGGCCAATGGAGTAAATAGAGTCCGAAACAAAGGAAACCGAAGCGGGCCAGCAGACGATTGGTAAAAAACGGCCCTTTCCGAATCGTATGGGCAACCAGCCACACCACGAATAGCGCAATAATTATTTCGAAGGTGCCAGAAAAATTAAAAAACATGGCGGCGGCGGCCAACCAGCCGAGAATCAAAGCATAGGCAAATGACGGGCGCAATGCGAGTAACACGCCAAATCCGAGATATTGGATGCGAAGCCCCGTATTTTTAAAATTGGGATACGCTAAAGCCCCGTGTTCACCAAAGGTCGCGTACAGAAACAAAAGTGAACTCACTGCGGCAATCGCACATAATATTCCCACGACAAAAGGAAGTCGCTTCGGCGAAACGGCCCAAACAAGTAGCGGCAAAAAAAGGTAAAATTGTTCCTCAATGGCCAAAGACCAGGTCGGGCCAGTGAAGGGAAGCAGCCATGACTGGTTGCTGCCGCTGGCCATAGCCTCACCGGTACGGTCGGAGGCAAAATTCATCGTGAAGGTCAGATAATACGGCACAGCATCCCACACATGTTGCTTCAAAAGGATACCCGCCAGCAGACCGAGGCTACAAATGACCAAAAACAAGGGCCAGATGCGAAAAACACGACGCACGTAAAAGGTCCGGAAGAAATTCGGCGATTTGCGGTCGTTCTTCAGGATGGTGCAGATCAGATAACCGCTGATGACAAAGAATATGTTTACGCCCAGTGTACCCAGGAAATCAAGGCGCGCCCATTGCGCCCAGGAAATGATGCTGTGGTCCAGCAGGACCAGTAAAATCGCAATGCCGCGCAATTCATCCAAACCAGGAATCCTGTGATTAAAGGAAGTTACGAACTTACTGGAAACCTGTTTGCAGGACGATGGCAATACGGCTTGCATTTTAACGCCTTAAACCAACAGAGATTATAATAAGATATTTTAATCAAAATGGCAGGTTTTGCCAAGTAATTAGATAAGCAAAAAATCAAATCCGCTTAAAGTGGCTTGAGAGTTTGGGCGTCTTTATGACGTTGCCACCAGATTCCGGTGGGCTTGGGCACGTAGATATCCGTGCGTTTGGACGGGTCAGCCAGCGTGTAAAGCGAATAGGTGAAGGGCTTATCCCAATACAACCGATGGGCCACGGCGCGAATGCGATGCAACTGCATCAATGGCCAGCGGGTCAGGCGCACCCATTTGGGAGTGTACCGCTGGGCACGGCGGCGTTCGTTCACGTGCGCGGGCTTGAGCCACAGATTTTCGCCGGTCTCGGTAAAAATGGAGGTGTATTTGCGCAGCACGACCATCTTCAAGCTTAAATCAATCGCTTCACGCATCCAGACGCCGTCACCGAGGATTTTCCAGCGGGTGTCGAAATAGAGATTAAAGTCGTCCAACACGCGGCGGCGGAGAAAGATCGAACTCGTCAGGGAGGGCATGTAGGTCCATTTCCAGAGCTTGAGGGGAACGAGGGATTTGCGACAACAGATGAACTCGCCTTTTTCACCGACGACGACGGTGTCGGCGAGGACGATATCGGCATCGGGATTATTCGCGAACGTCTCTTCGACAGCCTTGAGCGCGCCGGGAAGGTATTGTTCGTCGCAATTCAAATAGGCCAGGATTTCGCCGGTGGCTTTCTTCCAGCCGCGATTGATGGCGTCGTACATGCCGGAATCTTTTTCGAAAACGGCCTTCACCCGCGGGTCTTGGGCGAGCCAATCCTGGGTGCCATCGGTGGAACAGGCGTCTTGGATGATGTGTTCGAGTTCCACGCCTTGCTGGTCGGCGATGGAAGCGACGCAAAGCTTAAGCCAATGGGACTGGTTAAAACTTGGCGTGATGATGGAAAGCTTCACTGTGCACAGCGTGCCAAATGCGGGCGGCGAGGGCGAACCGAAAAGTTACGGTAATGAATCCCGTTATTTCCGGGGTAATCTGGCGGTTGAAACGACTACGATCTTCTGCGGTAGGGTCTTGAGTTGCCTTCTTGGTCAGTCCCGCTGGCGCGGGAGAAAGCCCTCACCCGCGGCTGCGCCGCACCCTCTCCCGTTTCACGGGCGAGGGCATCGCGACAACTTAAGACCGGGCGCATCTTGACACTGCCCCTTGGGATTGTGCCAGCCGAGCCAACGGAACGTCGCGTTTACGCGGCAGCAAAGCGATTTGGGTCGTTACTGCCGCCTGAAGGCGGCGTTCCGAGGGGCAGTGTCAAGATGCGC